>Ga0315271_10000001_pt1 | contig 152736 bp, 142 predicted proteins | sample C3_top_MG_FD_204664 | JGI IMG/M metagenome (GOLD analysis project Ga0315271, IMG submission 204664) | Sediment microbial communities from Yellowstone Lake, YNP, Wyoming, USA - C3_top | ecosystem: Environmental > Aquatic > Freshwater > Lake > Sediment | place: USA: Wyoming | collected 2017-08-01
ATTGCAGCGAAAACTAAAGACTCTCTTGTTCCAAATCCATATAAGACCGAACCATTTGTTGTCGGAAAGACACAGTATGAAGCTTTGTACTATATGACGCGTAAATATCCCCCTTTCACGCCAATCAAGCTGTCACAAGCAACCCCTGTAGTTTTGAAAGACGGGCAAGTTATAGGATGGAGTGTCGAAACCTTACAAAGCGCAAAGGCAGGTAAGTATGAGAAATAATCGCCGCCCAACAATTTACTCCAGCCGACGTCGGCGCTAACGCGCCGCCGCGGCTGAGTTCAGTCGTTAGGCAACACAAACAGAGGAGGTGTGACATGTCGTCAATTCTTGGAACTGTCCGTGAAAACATCCAGGCTCAGGGCTTCTGCGGTTTGGATGACAAGACCAGCGCGCAGATCAATTATCCGTTGCGGATGTCGCCGGCAATCTGCATGGTGTGGGCAGCCGTGGGTACGGCGCTCGCCTCACCCACTATTCTCTGGGTATTGGCGCCCTTTGCGGCACTGGGTGCAATTCTGCCCGGGCATCCGTTTGATGTTCTCTACAACTACGGCCTGCGTCATCTACTCGGTACACCAGCACTGCCCCGTTACGGGGTTCGTCGACGCTTCGCCTGTGCCCTGGCGACGATCATGATTGTCGCAGCCGCATGGGGCTTCCAGGCAGACATGCCCCTGGTCGGCTACATCGTCGGCTGGTCGCTTGTAGCGGCTGCCTTCGTGAACGTGAGTACGGGCTTCTGTATACCCTCGTTCATTGTTCGCATGTTCTTCGGCAAGGTGGTCTGTGGGTAACCTGACTGCCTAACCTCTGATCTGACCCCGATAATTCGTTGCACTTCCAGTCTCAATCGGATTGGCTTGAGTTACCGCACGACTCAGTTCAACTTCAGGAGGAGCCATGAAATTACTCAGCACCATCGCTTGTACAAGCTTGCTGGTCGTCGGAACATCCATTTTTCCCGCCACTGTCCTGGCCAGCGATTTTGAGGGCATCAAACAGGTCAAAGTCGTCTGGGACATCATCGTAGGTGATGAGAAAGCGTTTACTGATCGCATAGGCCTGATCAAGGAAACGGCGGAAAGTCTGAAAGATCGCGGCATAGAGCCCAAGTTCGTGTTGGCTATTCACGGGCCGGCCGCCAAGTATGTGACCAAATCACTGGTTGGAACCAAATACGAGAAGGACAAAATCGAGAAGCTCGATGCGATTCAGACTTCGATGGACAACCTCAGGAAAGATGGCATGAAGATCGAGGTGTGCGCGATCGCCATGAAGCGCGGCAAGATCGAAGACAAGAATGTACAGCCGTTCGCCGTGATTGAAAGCAACGTCTGGGAAAACATCACCGTATTGCAGAACAAGGGTTACGCCTACATGCCCGTTTTCTAGCCCCGCAGAGGGGGTGGAAATGCGCTGTGTTGTTCTGCCCTGCGTAAACGATGCAGGCCGCTTGCCACGGACCGGCTGCGGAGTAATATTAGAAAAAAATAAAAAAGCACCGCAGGGAGGCGGAACATGGCCCGCAAGCTCACCGTTCTGTTCGACAGAACCTGGAATACCACCAAAGATCGCACCAATGGCGTGCGACTTTCCAAGTTGATCGACACCACCAGCAGTGACGACGAGCAGCTGCCGCCGTATTACGACAAGGGCGTCGGCACGTATGTGCTCAACCGGCCGAGTAGTACCATCCGATCGTGGCCGCCTGGTGCATTAACGCGCCACCTCACGTCCACGGTGTGCGCCAGTAAGCAGATTCACACGCGGCGCAGCCCGCGCACCAACAACCAGTACCAATAATTGTTAAGGGAGTAACGACCATGGCCACTTCTTCAAACCCGGGTTCCATCGGCGCCTGGTTCATGCAACGGGTGCTGCTTCCACTCCACCATTTCTGGCTGTGGTTGCGTGAGTGGTTAAGCGTACTCAAGCCATGCCGCTTTTCCATTTTGATGGTGCTGGTCGGGATCGCGTTCCTGATTCTCGCCCAAGGCCAGGACGTGCTGCGCGCCCTGGCGGAACGCCAGGACGGGCACGCGGATGAGTGGCAACAGTTCTTTTTCTTCACCAGCATGCTGGCCTGGTCACTCTATGCCTGGTACCTGGCGCGGGTCATGCTTTACCTCGAGTTCCCGGGCGTACCCGGCAACAAACGCCGCTATCAGGCCTTTCGCGCCTGGGTGCCGCGCATCATTGGGTTGATCGCCACGTTCGGGGTGGCGGTCGCGCTGTACCGGGCTTCGCTCGGTTACGAGAGTGCCGAATACGCTGCGGTGCGCAGCTTGCTGCGCGGCTGGGCCATCTGGTTTGTGATTGGCGGACTGGCGTTCTTCGCGGTGGTTTCGGCACGCCGTGCGATGTCGCGCGCTGCCTATGCAAAGCTGAAGCGTGTGGCGGCCCTGCAAGGACCCTTGGCGGCACCAATGGTGAAGCTGCTGGATGTGCGACGGAGTGACAAGGAGGTCTACGGCGCGCTGGACTTTGCCGACCTGCCGCGCAGCACGCGCGTGCTGATGCTGCTCTCGCTGCTTGGCGTGCTCGTCCTGTTCCTGTTGTTTGTGTTTGCCTTGCAACCGAGCGCACCGCTGATTGGCCCGGCCGGCATCCTGCTGCTTGCTGCCGCCGGTTGGATTGCAGCCGGCAGCGTCTTCGATTTCATTGGCATGCGCCTGCGCTTCCCGCTGTTGACAGCACTGTTCCTGCTGGCCCTGGTGTTCAGTTTATGGAACGACAACCACGCGGTACGCGTGCTCGCGGAGCGGCCGGCCGCCTGGGAGAACCGCGCCGATCTGCGCGCCGCGCTCAAGGACTGGTTCAATCACCAACTGCTGCGTCCCGTGGGCGCGAAGGGCGAGTACCCGTTGTTCGTGGTGTCCGGCGAGGGCGGCGGCATTCGCGCCGCGTACTGGACGGCCACGGTGCTGAGTGAAATCCAGAAACAGAACCCGTGCTTCGCCGACCAGTTGTTTTCCCTGAGCGGTGTGTCCGGCGGCAGCCTCGGTTCCGCCGTCTTCACCGCCCTGCTGGCCGAACAGAATGCCACGCGCGGCGCGTTCCGCTGCGATCGCGAAGGCGGAGCCATCGATGGAAAGAAATTGCAGGAACAGGCACAGGCCATCCTCGGCGAGGATTTCCTCTCGCCGGTCATGGCGGCGGCGCTGTACCCGGACCTGACGCAGCGTGTACTGCCCTTTCCCGTGCCGTCCTTCGATCGGGCGCGGGCACTGGAACAGGCCTGGGAACGCGCCTGGCGCCAGCACGTCCCGGGCAGCAACCGTTTTGCCGAACCCTTCGACCGGCTGTGGCAGGACCGGAACGCGGTCTGGATGCCCGCGCTGTTTCTCAATTCCACCTGGGTGGAAACCGGCAAACGCCTGATCGTGAGCAACCTGCGGCTGGCGCCGCGCGATGCAACCGATGCCGAGGATTTCGTCGACATGGAAGACGCGCATCGTTTCTTCGGCGAGCACGCCCTGTCGCTCAGCAGCGCGGTGCACCTGAGCGCGCGCTTCACCTATGTGAGCCCGGCCGGCACACTGACCAAGGACGACGGCACGGTCTATGGCCGCGCGGTCGACGGCGGCTACTTCGAAAACTCCGGCGCCACCACCACGCTCGAGATCCTCAAGACCATCAACCTGCTCGCCAAACTCGATCCGCGCTGGAAACAGGTGCGACCGGTGGTGATCCACATCAGCAACGAACCGGTCAGGAAGGGCAAAGACGGCAAGGACAAGCTGGCCAGCAAGGACAAGAGTTCACAGGCCAAGCCACTTGCGGGATTAAACGAAATTCTGTCGCCGCTGATCGCATTGCTCAACACGCGCGACGCGCGTGCCGTGTATGCGCGTGAAACCGTACAACTGCATGTCGGCGATGCGGATTTCCTGCACTTCGGGCTGTGCCAGAACAAGAACCAGGTCAGCATTCCGCTCGGCTGGGTGCTGTCCGACGTGGTGCAGGGCAGAATGCAGGAACAGCTTGCCGAGGGCGATTGCGTGCCCGCCTTTGACAACATCCAGAACCTGCGCGTCATCGGAGAACGGATGGCCGCGCGCCGGCGTTAGCGGCGCAGCGTTTCAGATGGGCGGCAAGCCGCTCAAGAAGTAACGACACTTGAATGGGGAAGCCGTCGTCAAGTCCGGACCAAGACGCGCCGGTCCTCACTTCTGGTAATTCCAATTACAGCCAGCCGCTTTGCCGTCCCAGAACTTGCACGTTGCACGAAAGAAACGATGTTGGAATGAGCTGCTGGTTCCAGCGGTCGCACCATAGTTGTCCGCATAACCGAACCCCCCTGACTTACCTGCCATACCTCCCGACACCTCCCAGTAGCACTGTTTGGCCTCTTTCGGCCTGCGAGGCACTATGGTGTGAACACCCCGATTTGTCACCACGGTCAAAGGTTGATCGAATTTTGCCTGTTCCCGAACAGCGGCGATGGCCTCCGACAGGTTCGAGACCTTCGTGTCGCCGATCTTGTGAATAATATCACCCTTCCGAATGCCGGCCATCGATGCAGCGCCGTCAGGCCAGAGACTGAGGACTTCCGGTGGGGCATCCCGTGCCGGGATGTTGCCGATAAACATCTCGGTAGACGGTGTCGGCGCAATGTCGTCACAGCGGCTTGGTGGCGTTCCGAGCAGAAGCGATACATCGTCTGTAGTCATTGGAGTTAGGCCAGCATAATTCAGCTTCTCGGCCCATGGAGTGTAAACCGGATCGTAAGCACAACCGCCTAACAGACCTGCAAAGAGAACAGTCGCGACAAAAAACCTCACGTCACTCAGAATTATCATGGCCATCCCCCTAATCCTCGACGACTCAACCAGCCTACACCTTGGGTGAAGCAGCGCCAAGTGACAGTCTTGTACTCGCGTTATTGATCTTGTTCTGCATGACTGTCATAAACATGTGTCCGGTGTCCGAGCAGTCATGAAATGCCGTCATAAGTAGATTGCAATTTATCCGTAATATTCACATTCTCTATTTTCAGCAGTGGTGTCGCCGACCATAACGGAGCTTGAGCAGCGAATGGGTGCGAGAAACAACGGCGTTAAGCCACTCAAGAATCACAGCAGGACAGCTGGAAGATGAATAACCACGTGGATTTGACCGGCGCCCGCTAGAGTTCGCGCAGCGTGGTGAGCGGCGGCACGTTGAGCACGCGGCGCGTGCCGAGGAAACCGAACAGGCCGATGCCCACGGCGCCCACGACCGGGCCGATGAGCCAGAGCAGCGGGTTGACCGTGTAGCTCAAATGAAACACCTCGCGCGCCAGCACCAGGCCGGCGGCGCTGGCGGCAAATGCCGCCAGCAGGCCGGCCAGCAGGCCGAGCAGGCCAAACTCGGCGAGCAGCCCGGCAACCAGACGCGCGCGGCTCGCGCCGAGTGTGCGCAGGATGGCGGTCTCGTGCAGGCGCTCGTCCTGGGTGGCCTGAATGGCGGCATACAACACCATGAGCCCGGCAAACAGGGTGAACAGGAACACGACCTCGACCGACATGTTGACGCGCTCCATGATGCCGCGCACGCGCGACATGATCGCTTCGAGATCGATCACCGTGACGCTCGGGAAGGCACGCACCAGTTCGCCGGCAACACCTTTGCGCTCTGCCGGCAGATAGAAACTTGTGATCCAGGTGGCTGGAAAATCATCGAACACGCCGGGCGGCGCGAGCACGAAGAAATTGGCGCGGAACGAATCCCACTCCACTTTACGCAGGCTCGTGACCTTGGCGCGCACCTCGCGGTCCTGGATACGGTACGTGAGTTCGTCGCCAAGCGTGATCCTGAGCGTCTCGGCCAGGCCCTTTTCCACGGACAGCTCGCGCTGGTTGCGTGCCTGCGCGTCCCAGAAGGTGCCCGCTACTACCCGGTTATCCTCTTGCAGACGCGCGCTCCAGGAAAGATTGAACTCGCGTTCCAGAAGATTACGCGCACGGTCATCGTCATAGTCCGCGCCCGACACCGGCCGGCCGTTGATGTGGGTGAGCCGCCCGCGCACCATCGGAAACACGCCCGGCCCGTCGCGGCCGCCCACACCGGCGCGCGCCAGAAAATCCTTGAGCCGCTCCACGTCGTTCGGCAGGACGTTGATCAGAAAATGATTGGGCGCATCGGGCGGCAGGCGCTTCTGCCAGGCGGCGAGCAGGTCGCCGCGCACCAGCAGCAGCATGAGCAGCACCATGAGGCCGAGCCCGAAGGCGAGAATCTGGGCGATGCTCGCGTTCGGGCGACGCGCAATGTTGGCGAGTCCGAAGCGCCAGGCGAGACCGGCGTGCGTGCGCAACGTGGCCAGGCCTTTTACCAGAATCCAGGCCACGATGCCGAGCGCCGCAAGCGTGGTGAGCGTGGCGCCGAGCACAATGAGTGTCAGCGTCAGATCGCGTACTTGCCAGAACATGAGCAGGCCCATCGCCAGCAGCGCCGCGCCATACACGCTGAAGGAGCGCACCGGCAGCGGCCCGAGATCGCGGCGGATGACGCGCAGCGGTGGCACATTTTTCAGCCGTAACAGCGGCGGCAGCGCGAAACCAAGCAGCGTCACGACACCCACGAGCAAGCCGATCACCAGCGGCCAGAGCGACGGCGCCGGCAGCGCCGTGCTCAACAGACCGGCGAGCAGTTCCGCCAGTGCCGCCTGCACCGCCAGCCCGAGCAGCGAACCGAGCAGGCTGGCAATAAATCCGAGCGCCAGCATCTGCACGCCGTACAGTGCGACCACGCGCGCCTGGGTAGCGCCGAAGCAGCGCATGAGCGCGCTGCCATCCAGATGGCGCTCGACATAGCGACGCGTGGCGACCGCGACCGCGACCCCGGCGAGCAGCACGCTCACCAGCGCCGCCAGCCCGAGGAATTTTTCGGCGCGTTCGAGCGCAACCTTGAGTTCGGGGCGCGCATCGCGCACCTCCACAAGCCGCTCGCCGGGTTTGAGGCGCGGCTCCGCCCAGGCACGGAACGCAGCGATCTCTCCGGGATCGCCAGCCAGCAACAGCCGGTAACTCACGCGGCTGCCCGGCAGGACGAGTCGGGTGCGCGCGACATCCGCGCTGTTGAGCAGCACGCGCGGCCCGAGACTGAACATGTCTCCGCCACGGTCCGGCTCGTAGGTAAGCAGGCGGGCAATGCGAAATTGCCCGGCGCCCAGATTGAGCCGGCCACCGGGCGTGAGTGCCAACATCTCGATCAGACGCGGCTCCACCCACACCTCGCCGGGCGCGGGGATGTCACGCGTCGCCTGCTCCGGCGCATCGGCGGCGGGCGCGGTGCGCAGCGTGCCGCGCAACGGGTATCCGGCGCCCACGGCCTTCACATCCACCAGTTGCGGCCGGTCGCCGGCCAGCACCACGCTTGGGAAGGTCAGAGTCGCGACCGTGGCGAGGCGCAGGCGGCGCGCTTCGTCCACCAGTTCGGCGCGTGCCGGCGCGCTCGACACCAGCACGAGATCGGCGCCCAGCAGTTCCACGCCCTGCTGGACCATCGCGCGTTGCATGCGGTCGGTGAAGAAGCCGACCGCGGTCATGCCGCCCACCGCGACCAGAATGGCGAGCGCCAGAATGCGCAGCTCGCCAGCGCGGAAATCGCGTCGCAGCAAACGCAAGGAAAGGAGCAGGGTTTTCACAAAGTCTTACGCCCGCAGTCGCCCGGCATCGAGCCGCACGCGGCGCTTGCAGTAATCGGCCAGTGCCTCGTCGTGCGTGACCAGTACCAGAGTTGTGGCCTGCTCGCGGTTGAGCGCGAACAGCAGTTCAATCACGCGCGCGCCGGTGGCCTGGTCAAGGCTGCCGGTCGGCTCATCGGCGAACAGGATTTTGGGACGCGCGCCAAAGGCGCGTGCTATGGCGACGCGCTGCTGCTCGCCGCCCGAAAGCTGGCTGGGATAATGCGTGAGCCGGTCGGCGAGGCCCACATGGCCGAGCACGTCGCGCGCCGTGGCGCGCGCATCGCTCTTGCCAGCGAGCTCAAGCGGCAACATCACGTTTTCCAGCGCGCTGAGACCGGCGAGCAGCTGGAACGACTGAAAGATGAACCCGATCCGGCCGGCGCGCAGGCGCGCGCGCCCGTCTTCATCGAGCGCACCCAGGTCCACGCCATCGAGCAACACGCGTCCACGCGTCGGCACGTCCAGGCCGGCGAGCAGCCCGAGCAGCGTGGACTTGCCGGAGCCGGAGGCGCCAACGATCGCACACGCCTCGCCGGCGTCGAGCGCGAAGCTCACGTCATCGAGAATGGTGAGCGTGCCTTCCGGACTTACGACCTGCTTGGTGAGATTTTGCGCCTCGATAATGGGCATGGTGTAATGGCTGTAAATGAAAATCCGCTGGTTCGTTTTTGTTCTGCTGTTTGCGCTCGATGCCGGCGCGGCGCGAGCGCCTTCCATCCTGGTCGTGGGCGACAGCCTGAGTGCCGGCTATGGCATCGAATTGCGCGACGGTTGGGTCACGCTCCTGCAACAGCGCCTGACCCAGCAAGGCTACCTGCACACGGTTGTGAACGCCAGCATCAGCGGCGACACCACCGCCGGCGGACGCGCGCGTCTGCCGGATGCGCTCAAACGCCACCGCCCGCAGATCGTGATTCTCGAACTCGGCGGCAATGACGGCCTGCGCGGCCTGTCGCTGCGCGAGACGCGCGCCAATCTCGACGCCATGATCAAGGCCGCACAAACGGCGGGAGCGCAGGTGTTGCTGGTCGGCATCCATTTGCCTCCCAACTATGGCCCGGAATACACCGGCAAGTTCCACGCGATCTATCACGATCTGGCGCGCACCCACAACACGGCGTTGGTACCCTTTCTGCTCGATGGTGTCGCACTCACCCCCGGGCTCATGCAACCCGACGGGATACACCCGCGCGCAGCCGCCCAGCCGCGCCTGCTCGATAACGTCTGGCTCTACCTCGAACCGCTGCTCAAGCCGGAGACCGCGCCAGTTGCGGCCCAGTGACGGAGCGGCGGATAAGAACGGAAATACGTCTGGCGCAATTCGCGCAGCTCATTGTGCTCTACGCTTTACTTCATCGGCGCCTTGAGCGCCTTGGTGACGATAAGCTCGATCAACACTCCCCAGAGTGCGCCGTACAGGGTAAGCATGATGGCGCCGCGCGCGTCGGGCGAAAAGACCGCCATCGGCAACGAGCCGAGCACGCCGAGCAAAGCGCCGTGTGCCAGGTACGGCCAACGCAGCGCCGAAATGCCGATTACGAAGCCGATGAAGGTGCGATTCAGGATAGTCCCGGCGATCAGCGTCGGCGTATAGACGATGCCGACGCTCACTCCGCCCTGCCAACACAGCACGCCCGCCGCCACGCCAAGCAGCGTTGTGCCAACCAGCCGCTTTGCATACACCATCAGACACCTCCTGTTCCCGGGTTAATGAAACCGTGCGGATGCGCGTCGCCGCGCAAGCCGCTATCATGCGCCGGTTCATTCTGCGTCGCACCTGCGCCATGGCCAAGAGCAAATCAATTGATCCACGCACCGTCCGGGACTTCATCCTCTGGGCCGAGCGGCGTTTCGACAAGGCCAAGCTTTACTTCGGTCACGGCACCGACAACGCGCGTGACGAGGCGGTGTGGCTGGTCATCTCCACCCTGCTAATTCCTTTCGATGGACTCGATGCACAGGCCGAACGGCTTCTGAACGAAGCTGAACAGAAGGCCATTCGTGAGCTGGTCGAGGCGCGCATCAACACGCGCAAGCCGCTCGCTTACCTGCTGCACGAAGCCTGGTTTGCCGGCCTGAAATTCTACGTGGACGAGCGCGTGATCGTGCCGCGCTCGTTGATCGGCGATTTCATTCACGAGCAGTTTCAGCCGTGGGTCGATCCCGCGCGCGTGCACCGCATCCTCGACCTGTGCACCGGCAGCGGCTGCATCGCCATTGCCGCCGCGCTCGCCTTTCCACAGGCGCAGGTGGATGGCGCGGATATCTCGGCCGACGCGCTCGCGGTCGCGCGCATCAATGTCGGGCGGCACGGACTCGACGCGCGTGTGCACCTCGTGCAGTCCGACCTGTATTCAGGCCTCGCCGGCAGGCGCTACGACCTGATTCTTACCAACCCGCCGTACGTGGATGCCGCCGACATGGCCGCACTCCCCGACGAGTACCGGCACGAGCCGGCCCTCGCGCTCGCCTCTGGCGATCACGGCCTTGACGCCATTCTCCACATTCTTGCGCACGCCCCAGAACACCTGGAACCGGGTGGCGCGCTCGTCGCTGAGGTTGGTAATAGTCACGCGGCGCTTGCCGCGCGTTTCCCTGAGGTGCCGTTCGTCTGGCTGACCAGCGCCAGCGGCGATGAGAGCGTGTTCCTGCTCACCGCCGAGGAACTCGGCCGGCATGCCGGACGCTTCGCTTCCACGCGTTCCTGATCCGCTTTCCAGCGTTTGGCGCAACGCTTTTTGTAACCACTCACGTACCTGCCAGCCAAGATGTGCCGCAAAAAAGTCAGCGCACGGGTTGCTGTGCGCGCGATAATTTGAGAAAGATCAATGCGAGGCTGGCTGGCCGTGCCCTAAGATCATTCCCCGATCAAAAGCGACCTCTCAGGAGAACCAACATGGCCAAGGATAAATCACACCGTCGCAGCACCGGCCTGACCAGCACTGGTCAGGCCAACCCCGGACAAAACGTATCGCCCGATGAGCGTCGCCGCATGATCGAACAGGCCGCGTACTTTCGCGCCCAGCAACGCGGTTTCACTGGTGGCGATCCGCTGGAGGACTGGCTGGCAGCCGAGCGTGAGATCAACCGCATGCTGCCGAATCCGCAACAGCAAAAGCAGGAACTGGTGGCTTACCAGAAACTGCGCGAGGGTGTCGGCAGAATTCTCGGTGATGCGAAAGAAATATTAAATGCCGAAACCATCCGCCAGGCGCTCGCGCAAGCAATCGCACAACTCAAGCAGGTGGGCGAACACACCGCCGACACCATCGACAAGGTCGCGGCCAGCGTCGAGAAGGACATGGTCAACGCCGCACAGAAGATTGGCACACGTTGGGATGCGTCTTCCGAAAAAACCGCCGACCTGTTTCAGGTGTGGCGCGATCGCGGCAACCGGTTTCTGACGGATGCCACGGCCGCGGTGGGCGACTGGCTGCAGCAAACCAGCGACAAGCTGAAGACGCAGACCTATCACAGCGGCGAGATGGCGGCGAGCGGCACGCTGGAATGCACCGCCTGCGGCGAGCACATCATGCTGCAAACTCCCGCACACCTGCCGGCATGCTCGAAGTGCCGCAATACGGAATTCCGCCGTATCTAGCAGCGGATTGCTGCGGTAGACGACAGGACTCTCAGTGACTGCAACGACTGGTGTTCTTGAGCCTTCCGATCTTGTCCGAGTTGTCACGCTGCAGCACTTCGCACTCGGACGTCGGGCGCGCCCCGTAGCAAAGACGCACCTGTTCGAGCAACTGATCGATCTCGCGATTGCAGGTCGTGCTTTTCGTGTGCTTGCGGCCGATGCCGAAGTCTTCGGGGGTAAAGTCGGTGCGTGGTGGCGTGCGTGAAGGTTCATCCGCAGGCGGCTTTTGTTTACAGCCGCCCAAAATCAGTGCCGCCACAATAAACAGCCAGAGGTACAACTTCATGCAAGCTTGCTCCGGCTCAATTGCTTGTCTGTTTCAATGCCCGGTGACCAGCAACGCCTTAGACAGGTGGATTCACGGGTAATTTACTCCGAATCCTTGGCTTGCTCGTTCGAAGGTTGTTCCGAAGACTGGTCTGGATTCTCAGGTGACTGGGCACCCTTTTTCTCCAGTTTGCGCTGGCGTTTTTCTTCGTTCTTCTTTTTCTTGGCTAAATCTTTCTGGCGCTTCTCGAACTGATAATTTGGTTTTGCCAATTTGGCACCCCTTTAGCAGGTGTTTCTAATGATGAATGTGGGTCCCGGTTACTGCTTCTCTACGCACATGCTACATGCAGGCCGGGAAATAACGAAATACCGATGCCGGACTCAGTAACGAGAAACACACCGTTACGCATCCGCTGGAACGAATTACCAGCCATGCTCCTACACGTGCGGGAACCCCGGATTATGGGCAACTTCCCAGAGAAATCCATCAGGGTCCGTGAAGTAGCCGGCGTAACCGCCCCAGTCTGTTGCGTGCGCAGGCTTCACGACTTTGGCGCCAAATGCCGCGACGTGTGCCAGTAGCGCGTCCACTTCGGCCGGGGAGCGCACATTGTGGGCCAGGGAAAACCCGGCGAATCCCGAACCCTGCGGAGATACCCCGGCGTCTGCCGCCAGGTTCTCGCGCGGCCAAAGCGCAAGCCAGGTCTTGCCGAGCTCGAAGAAAGTTACCGAAGGTGGGGTCTTGATCCGGGGCAGGCAAAGGCACGCCTCGTAGAAGCGGGTAGCTCTCTCAAGGTCCGCGACACCTAGCGTAATGAGGCTAATGCGCGGTTCCATAGTGCTTCACGATCATGCCTCGCCTGCGCTTATGTTTATGTGTATGAAAACTGTAACCTAACCGTTGTTTTCGGCGCCTCCGCGACCTTCATTCAGCAGCCATTTCTCGGCGTCGGCCACTGTCGAGAATACAACCATGGGCACCCCGCGGTTGACCGCCACGGTTTCGGCAAACTCCATCAAATTGCTCTCCGCATTAACGTCCACATAGGCAATCGCCTTTAGAATCCCCTCAGCCTTACTGCTTGCCTCCGATACGATCTGGAACACGTCCAGCGTTCCCAGGCGCGGTCCATCGAGACGCTCTTCAATCAGTACCCTGAAGCAGCTGCGGGCAGTGGACTCACGAAGGGTTTCCTCTAAATATCGCACCACGTTCTCTCTGCTGTTCCGACCGGTAACGATGACGTGCAGATAGGTAGGCTTCTGGTCAATCGTCAGTTTGTATGTCATGAACGGCTCTCCTGCACCGAACGCCGCGTTGAACCGCGCGGGGCACGGACACAACAGGAAGCAGCGCGTTGTCTCACTGTGTCGACCTCGAACGTGAAGTTAGGCATTTCATTGCCTGACTAAAAACGAGAACAGGTCGGACCGCCCCTGCCCGCAAGTACACCTTTGATATCCGGATGCTTCTGTAACTTGTTCAGCATTTCGCTGTACAGAGCATCGGGCGTATTGCGCGCAAAGGTAATATCGAGAAATCCACTTTCTCGAATGCGATAGCTTGCAAATTCGTCTGCATCATACTCAAAAAGAATATTGGTGACGGCCGAGCTCGTTTTTGCCTCGGCATCTTCCGCAAGCACAGGGCTGGCACCAACGATACCGTATGTCAATAACACCGCTAACAGGTAAGACGCGAATTTCCAACGCATTGTGATACCTCATTTGTGGATTCGTATGTTGCCCTTAACGTCGCCTATAAGCCGCGCGAACGAAGCGCAGCAAAGAGAGTGTCGGCTTGTTGGGCTTGTTATGTGCTTTACTATTTCCGTCCATAAACATAGTACATAGTGATGTCGTTCCACACACCTTTATCAGTATTTAGACCTTCAATTCTGGCATCGTAGTCGCGTTGCGCTTGCGCCACTATTTCCAGCGAAACATCCTGGAGCGGATTCGGGTGTTGTCCCGGAGAAAATTCCTCCTTTTTTAACCACGCATTTTTCGCTTGTTCAAGAGGGATATAGTAACCATGCGTTTCTTCCCGGATGTCAATTGCCTTGAATCCTGCGTCTACGAGCAACTGACGACACTTGTCAATCGTACCCGTGGGTGTATTCAAGACATACGAAATTCCGTAGTCAGCTAGCACACGTCGTGCGACAGATACCCAAACATACGACGTATCAGGCAAAGCATGAAAGCCGAGACTGCCGCCGGGTTTGAGTAGGTCACGCCAATGCTTTAGTGTCGCAACTGGATCGAGGATCCAAAAAAATGCAGACGCACAATACATTCGATCGAAACTATCGGGGAGAAACTCGAGGTTCTTGGCATCTGATAAAATAAACTCGAGATTGTGCAGACCCGAGGCAGACAGTTTTACATTCGCCTGTGCGAGCATCCCTTCCGAAAGATCTATTCCGACCACCTTACCGTTTGGGCCAACTAGCGACCCAGCATGAAACGCGATCGTGCCAGTACCTGTAGCGATATCCAATACACTATCGCCAGAGCGTGGCGGTAAGTCCTCGATCAGCCGTAATGCAGTCTTTCGATGCCACTCGCTCTTGTCATGATTCCTGCTTCTCTCGTCGTAGGTATCTGTAATGGTTTTATGGTATGCCTGCATGTCTTCAATATTCATGCTTTTTCTCTAGCGCATAACGTCTGAATTCACCGGCCTGCGCGGCTTTTTGCGCAGGCCGGTGCAATGAGGGTTGGGCGGCCATGCTGCCTGTGTGACACGTTTACTTAATTGCGATCACCATCGAGTCTGGCCCCACAAGGTGCTCCACTCGCGTCGTGGAGAATCCGGCCTCTTTCATCCAGCCTGAACAGTCACGGCCGGTATAGTCGAAGCCTCCCGGCGTTTCGATGAGCATATTCAGACTCATCATCAACCCGAAAGCGTTTTTCGACCGATCATCATCAATGATGGCCTCGTAGACGACGAGCGCGCCGCCTACAGGCACGGCGTCAAATGCCTTTTTGATGAGCATCTTTTTCGTGGGGAGATCCCAGTCGTGCAGGATATGCCCCATCAGCACAACATCGGCCTTTGGAATGTCTTGTTTGAAAAAATCGCCCGGCTGAAAGGTAAGTCGATCTGAAACGCCAACCTTCTCGGCGTACTCCTCAAAAATCGGTGCCACTTCCGGCAAGTCAAACCCAATGCCCTGCAGATGTGGATTGGCCAGTGCAATTTGCACTGCAAGATCGCCTTGTGCGGTACCAACATCAACGAACGTCCGGTAACCCTTCCAAGGGAGGGCGCGGGCGATGGTCATGTTGGCACCGTGGCTGATACCGGTCATCGCGCCGAGGAATTCCTTCAGTCGAGTGGGATCGGCATAAAGTGTTTCGAAAAGTCCGGCGGAACCTGTCTTGGCTTCATTCTGCTGCACGCCGGTACGAAGCGCCTCTGTGAGGTGAGCCCAGAACGGATAAAGACGGGTGTTGGCCATTTCAAGAATGCCCCCCACGTAGGAGGGCTTCTTTCGGTCAAGGAACAAGTCGGTCTCGGGCGTGTTTGCGTAAACATCAGCGTTCCGCGTTAGGAATCCAAGCGCTACAAGAGTATCGAGAAAGTCGCGTGCCGAGCGAGGGTGCAGGCCAAGGCGTCCGTGTAGCGAATCGAAGGACTCGGGACCGTGCGACAGCTCGGTGAAAACGCCCATTTCGATAGCACTCAAGAGTGTCTTCGAAGCCCAAAACGCCAACCCTGTTTGCAGGATTTTTTCCGGTTTCAGTTGTTCGTTCACGCCTTTCTCCTTGTCTGGAATTACGTTTCAGAGTGAATTGGTAAGTGATATGCGCAACAACCCAAGGCTGCCCAACGATAGCTTGAGCCGCGCGCTCGCCAACATAATAGGAAACGATGCGCTGTCTCACCGCGTCGGCTCCAAGCGCTTGTTATGCCCGTTGTTCAATGACAGGCTCAAAACACAAATAGTCGTTTTCATCTACAAAAAGCTTAAACCTCCTTTCAACCGGGTCTCCACCACCGTACGCCTTGATCGTTAGTTCGTACGAGCCTCGCGGTATTGCGCTGGGGTAGTTAAGATATTCGTACTGGAGCCTGATTTCTGACTTCTTATCTGTCTCGTCCAAAAAGGCCACCTCAACGAGCTTGTGCTCTCTGCCCCTCAGGTTGAAAACCCCACGTTCTCTCATTTGCATCATTTGATGTTGGGTTCCTAGACCAATCGGTGTAAACCGGTTTGCAAAATCTAGAGCGTCTAGGCGTTTGATGTCTTCCAGTTTAACAAGGCAGTTTTCTATATTTCGAATGCTATTGTTTGCCACCTTAACGCGAAATTGGCGTATCGCATGGCCTTGCGCATTCATGGGCTCTGTAATTACAAACGGTGTTTTAGGCTCAAAGAGAATTTCAAGCTGAGGTTCGATTTCTTTCTCAAGCTCGACGATCCTTCCAAGGAGCCACCATCCAAGCAGGACGAGAAATACGACTACAGCAAGTTGCCACGTAGGTAGGTTGGGAAGAACCAGAGAGTTGTTTGACTCCAACCACTCCCGCAACAAACCATAGAGAGAAATGGCTACTGAGATTGCGCTACCGACAACAAAGCGCTTTATTCCGACAGCACGGCTTAGCGCTCTAAAGTAAGCCTTCAATTGTTACTCCTGTAACGGGCATAACTACATTTCGGCCCCCTAATAGTCCCGTTGCAACGGGACTATTAGGGGGCATTAATTTTTTACGCCCCGCGAATCAAGCATTTATCCAAAATTAACGGAGCATCGTTTCGACAGCAATATTGTTATCGGGAGTTGCAATAAAGACCAGTTCCATCAGCCTCTGCTTATTGTTCTGGTTCTACCCTGCCCACGACGGCGCTAGGCCGGCCCGCAGAGGTCGCTGCGCTTGTACATCGCCTCAATCTCCTTCGCGTAGCACTCCTCGATCTTGTTGCGCTTGAGTTTGAGGGTCGGCGTGATTAAATCATTCTCTACCGTCCACGACTCGCTCACGCGCGCGAGGTGGCGGATCTTGGCGTAGCCGGGGAAATCCTTCAGTTGCGCGTTGGCGCGCTGGCACAGCTCGCGTTCGTTTTCGAGCTTGCTCACCACCAGTAATCCGAGGTGCGCGCGACCATCACCCACGACCATGACCTGGTCGAATACCGTGTCGCGCCCGATCGCCTGCTCGGCGTCGCCGGGCGGAACTTTTTCGCCGTTGGTGAGGATGATGACATCCTTCACGCGCCCGCGGATGTAGATGCGGCCCTCGTGCATCTCGACAATGTCGCCGGTGTGGAACCAGCCATCTGGCTCCAGCACCGCGTCGGTGGCAGCCTGGTTGTTCCAGTAGCCGAGCATCACGATCGGGCCGCGCACATGCAGCTCGCCGTTTCCGGCCACGCGCGTCTCGACGCCCGGCACCGGATGCCCGACCGACATCGGATCGTTGTCGTCCATGCGGTTGCAGGCGGCGATCGGCGCGGTCTCGGTGAGGCCGTAACCGTGGATGAAGGTGAGGCCGACGCCGGTGAATATCTTGAGCAGGTGCGGCGCCAGCGCCGCGCCACCGAGGAAGATGTACTCCAGCTCGCCGCCGAGGCGCGCGCGCAGCTTCTTTGCCACCAGCGCGTTGAGCACCGGCCAGAGCAGCTGCTCGCTCAGGCTGGCCTCTTTCTTGAAACGTTTCCAGCCAATGTCCACGGTCTTCTCGAACAGCTTGCGTTTGGTCGAGCCGGGTGGCAGGTTTTCCTCGACCTTGGTATACACACGCTCGAAGATGCGCGGCACGCTGACAATGATGGTGGGCTTCTGGCTGACCATGTCCTCGCCCAGTTCAAGGATGCCGCGCGCGTAAATCACCTGCGCATTGGCATCCATGCACATCGGCACGTAATAGCCGGCAGTGCGCTCAAACATGTGCGACAACGGCAGGAATGACAGGAAGCGATGCGGCCGGCCGCAGATTTCCGGCACGGCCTCGAGCACCGCGCGCAGATCGCTCACAATGTTGCGGTGCGAGAGCATCACGCCCTTTGGCCGGCCGGTGGTGCCGGAAGTGTACACAAGTGTCGCCAGCTCGCCGGCCTTGGCCGGGCTTGGTTGCAGCGCCACGCCTTTTTTGGGCAGCCACTGCTTCGCGCTCACGGCCTTGGCGTCGGCTTTCGGCGCATCGTTCAGGCAGACCACGCGTTCGAGGGTGTTGGCCTGCGTGCGCAGCGCCTCCCACTGCTTGCCATCTTCGAGCAGCAGCAACTTGGCGCCGGCGTCGGTGAGGCAGTAGGCCATATTGTCCGGCCGGTCGTTGTAGAACAGCGGCACGACCACGAGCCCGAGGCCAAGCGCCGCCTGGTCGAAGCACATCCACTCGACGCGGTTGCGTGAACAAAGGCCGACGCGATCGCCGGGGTTGAGATTTTCCTTGGCGAGTGCCGACCGCCAACGACCGACTTCGGTTGCGGCCTGCGCCCAGCTCATGTCCACCCACGCTGTCCCATCGAACCAGCGGTATGCCTTGCCCTCCGGACTCACACGCACGCGTTCAAGAAAGAGATCAGTGAGTGTCCAGTTTTCCGCGGGAACGATGCGCATGGTCACTCCTTTGGCAGCAGTTGCCGGGTGAAAATCTCGCGCCGTGTCCAGCCAGCATCCGGCTCGAAGCGTTTGTTGTACTCCTGCACCAGGCGCCGCAACGTGCTGCAGATGCCGACATCGCCGAGTGTTTCGGCATAGCGCATTGGCCCGCCGAGATACGGCGCGAAGCCGGTGCCGTACACCATGCCGGCATCAATGCTGTCGAGGTCGGACACCACGCCTTCGCGCAGGCAGGCCACGGATTCGTTCACCATGCGCAGAATCAGGCGCTCGGTCACCGGTTCGTGTGTGGGGGTGCGCTTGCGGCGATCCACCGGCCTGCCCTTCTTGTCGTAGGTGTAAAAGCCCTGGCCACTCTTCTTGCCCAGATGCCCGGCCGCGACCTTGTCGCGCAGACGTTGCGGCACGCGGATACCGAGCGGACCGGCAAGCTCCTCCGCGACCGACAGGCAGATGTCGAGACCGACCGTGTCTGCCAGCAGAATCGGGCCCATGGGCATGCCGAAGTCAATGGCGGCACCATCGATGTTGGCGAGCGACTGCCCTTCTTCCGCGAGCATCACCGCCTCGATGAGATACGGCATGAGCACGCGGTTTACCAGGAAGCCGGGGCTCGACTTCACATCGAGCGGCAGGCGGTCGAGCGCGACGGTGAAGCCGCGCGCGCGGTTGAGCGCCGCCTCCGAACTCTGCGCACCGCGCACGATTTCGACCAGCTGCATCTGCGCGACTGGGTTGAAGAAGTGCAGGCCGACCAAACGTGTCGGGTCTTTGAGCGACTTGGCGATCTCCTCGAGCGGAATGCTGGAGGTATTGCTGGCGAGCAGCGCCTCGGGCCGGACCCTGGCCTCGACCTGCGTGAACAGTTCGCGCTTCGCATCGACCTTCTCGATGATTGCTTCGATCACCAGATCGGCGCGCGCCAGGCTGTCGCCGTTGAGATCGGGCATGAGCCGGTCCATGGCTTCCTGCACGAGCCTGGGTTGCTTGAGTTTCTTCTTATAGAAGCCATAGGCCTTTTTCACGGCGCGCGCCAGAATCTCCGGGTTGCGATCCTGCAGGCTCACGTAAAAACCGCGCGATGCCGCCCAGATGGCGATGTCGGCGCCCATCACACCCGCGCCCACGACATGCACACGCTCGATATGATGTTCGTGCTTCTTGCCGCGGCGCTTCAATTCCTCGGCGAGCAGGAACACATTCACCAGATTGCGACTGGTGCGCCCGACCAGCAGTTCGCCGAGCGAGCGCGCCTCTTCTTCCTGCGTGGCATCGCGCCGCCACAAATCGAGAATGCGATACGGCGCCGGATAGTGATCGGGATTGGCCTTGGCGCGCACGCTGCGTTCGACGAAGTTCGCCACCGGCTTGCGCAGCGGCGCCCAATGCGGGAGGCGTTGCCACCACTTGGCGCGGCGCGGCTTCGGACGTTTTGCGAGCAGCATTTGCGCGGCGCGCAGCAGATAGCGTTCCGGCACGGTTTCGTCTACCAGCCCCATGCGTTTCGCGGCGCGTGCCGCGACCGTGCGGCCGGTGAGCATGAGATTCAGCGCGGTCAGGTCGCCGACCAGCGGCGGCAGGCGCACCGTGCCGCCAAAGCCCGGGTGAATGCCAAGCTTCACTTCCGGCAGACCCAGGCGCGTGCCTTCGTCCTCGCGCGCCACGCGATAGGTGCAGGCCAGCGCCAGCTCCAGGCCGCCGCCGAGGCAATGGCCGTGGATCACCGCCACCGACGGAAACGGCAGCTTGGCGAGGCGATCGAAAATATGCTGCCCGCCGCGCGCCAGATCGGCAGCGCGCGCGGTGTCGCTGATATTGCGGAACTCGGTGACATCCGCGCCGACGATGAAGCTGTTCTTGGCCGAACGCAGGATCACACCATCCAACGTCTTGCCGGCGAGCGTGGTGAGCAGCTGGTCGAGCTCGTCGAGCACGCCGTGCGACAGCACGTTGGCGTTCGCGCCCTCGACATCCAACGTGAGTGTGGCGATGTTCAGGTTTTCTTCGGTTCGCCAGTGGCGGAAGCTCATGCCGTACCTCCCTTCCCGTCAACCTTCACTAGCATCGCCCCGCCCTGGCCGCCGCCGATGCACAGCGTCGCGATGCCCAGGCCGCCGCCTTTGCGTTGCAGCGCACGCAGCAGATGCAGGGCGACGCGCGCGCCGCTCGCGCCGATCGGGTGACCGATGGCGATCGCCCCGCCTTCCGGATTGAGGCGCGCCGGGTCCATTTTGCCGAGCGGCTTGTCCAGTCCAAGCTCGGTGTGCGCGTAGTCGGCGCTCGCCCAGGCCGCCTGGCAGCCGAGCACCTGCGCGGCGAAGGCTTCGTTCAGCTCCATCTGTTTCAGGTCATCCATTTTCAGGTTGAATTGCTTGAGCAGCTTGGCCACGGCATGCACCGGCCCAAGGCCCATCTGGCTCGGCTCCACCCCGGCCCAAGCGTCGCCGAGCAGCTCGCCCAGCACCGGCAGGTTATATTTCTTCACCGCCTCTTCACTCGCCACTACCAGCATGGCGGCACCATCCGTGACCTGCGAGCTGTTACCGGAAGTTACCAGCCCGTACTTGCGATCGAACACCGCCTTGAGCTTGGCGAGCGCGGTCATGTCGGTGTCGCGGCGCAGGCCGGTGTCCTCGAAATACACCTTGCCGCGCGTGTCGTACAGGTGGGTGATTTCGTCATTCATGTGGCCGGCGTCGAACGCGGCGCTCAAGTTTTTGTGGCTGGCCATCGCGTACTCGTCCATCTGCTCGCGCGTAATGCCGAAGCGGTGCGCGACGATCTCGGCGGTCTGGCCCATGTTGAGTTTGACCAACGCATCGGTGAGGCCGAGCAGCAGGGTGAACACCGGCTTGAGATGACCGAAGCGGAAACTGGCGATTGCCTTGAGGCGCTGGCCGATATTGCGCGCGCGCATCATGCTGGACAGCCAGTTCACCATCGCCGCGTTCCACTGGATAGGCGCGCGGCTCATCACCTCGGTGCCACCGGCCAGAATGAGGTGCGCCTGACCGAGCGCGATGCGCTCGCGCGCATTCGACAGCGCCTGCAGGCCGGAAGCGCAGTTGCGTTGCACCGTATAGGCCGGCACGCTCTTGCCACAGCCGAGACGCAGGGCAATGAAGCGCGCGATGTTGGCCTCGTCCGGCGCGGCGATCACGCAACCGACAATCACTTCATCGAAGGCCGTGGGCGCGAACGGCATGCGCGCCAGCACCGGGCGCGCCGCGGCGACCGCAAGATCCGTGGCGCTGAAGTCGCCGAGGCTGCCGCGCGCCTTGAGAAAGGGTGTGCGCGCACCGTCCACCACGAATACTCGCTGCTGAGTCATACAATCTCCCTGAAACTGTTGGGCATCTCTAGTAATCCATACCACTCACCTCTCCGTTTGCGGGGAAAGGGGAAAAATTTTCAAACGGCCGGAAAGTCGTCAACCATAATCACCGCACGGCGTGCGATCTGCGCGGCGCGCAGCACCTCGGCCTCCTGCGCGTTGATCAGCTTGCGCGCCAGCGCCTCGCGCACCTGGCCCTCGTGGTCGCCGTGCAGCAGCGGCTGCTCGCTGACCAGCTTGTAGAGCTTGCGTTCCAGCGACTCGGCGGCAATCACCTTCGGCAAGGCGTCTTCGAGGCGGCCGGTGACATCGGCCGGATCGTTGGTGATGTACACACCTTTGGTCAGGCGATCGCGCGCCGCCGAAGGTTCGAGCAACAACTCCGCCACCGCGTTGCCCAGCTTGTCGCTCGGCACCAGGTAACGCCGCCCAGCCGGAAAAGAAATGCCGCCGAGCAGCCAGCGCAGGAATGCGTTTGGCAGGTTCTTGATAATTCCCACCAGGGTCTTCTCGGCCTGATGAATGGCGTAGTCGCATGACCAGCGCAACAGCGGAATATCTTCGGCTGGTCGGCCATCGTCTTCGAAGCGCTTGATGGCAGCGGAGGCGAGATACATGTAACTCAATACATCGGCAAAGCGCCCGGAGATACGCTCCTTGCGCTTCAGTGCGCTGCCGAAACTCAGCATCGCCATATCCGACACCAATGCGAAGGTGGCCGACAGACGCGTGAGCCGGCGTGCATAGTGCCGGCCAGGGCCGTCGATTGGCACGCGCACGAGGCGTTCGCCACCGAGCCCGAGCCACAAAGAACGCGCCGCGTTGCTGATGACAAAACCGATATGGCCGATGAACGCGCGGTCGAATTCCGCTAGGCCGGCCGCACGATCCGGATTGCCGACGGCGCGCATCTCCCGGAGCACATAGGGGTGACAGCGGATCGCGCCCTGCCCATAGACAATCAGCGAGCGCGTGAGAATGTTGGCGCCTTCGACGGTGATGCTGATCGGCACGGCCTGGTACACGCGGCCCATGAAGTTATTTGGCCCAAGACAGATGCCGGCGCCGCCCTGCACGTCCATGGCGTCGATCACCACCCGGCGCATGTGTTCGGTGAGCTGGTATTTCACAATGGCCGACGCCACTGCCGGCTTCTCGCCGAGATCGACGGCGCGCGCGGTGAACACGCGCGCTGCATCCATCAGGTATGTGTAGCCGCCGATGCGCGACAGCGCCTCCTCGATGGCCTCGAAGCGGCCGATCGGCAGCTTGAACTGCTTGCGGATGCGCGCGTACGCGCCAACGAAACGCGCGGCGTGCTTGCCGGCCGAGGTCGCCTGGGCCGGCAGTGAAATCGAACGGCCGGCGGCCAGACAATCCATGAGCATGCGCCAGCCCTGGCCGATGTAGTCGCGCCCGCCGATGATCCAGTCCATGGGAATGAACACATCGTGGCCCCAGTTCGGGCCGTTCTGGAACGCGATGTCGAGCGGGTTGTGGCGGCTGCCGATTTTCATGCCCGGCGTATTAGTAGGAATGAGCGCCAGGGTGATGCCGAGGTCTACTTCCTTGCCGAGCAGCTGGTCGGGGTCGTACAACTGGAACGCGAGCCCGAGCACGGTCGCCACCGGGCCGAGGGTGATGTAACGCTTTTCCCAATTAAGACGGATGCCGAGCACATCCTGCTTGCCTTCGAATACGCCGCGGCACACCACGCCGCGGTCTGGAATGCTGGCGGCATCCGAGCCGGCCTCGGGACCGGTGAGCGCGAAGCACGGCACTTCCTGGCCACGCGCCAGGCGCGGCAGGTAGTGATTCTTCTGCGCGTCGGTGCCGTAATGCAGCAGCAGTTCCGCCGGGCCGAGCGAGTTCGGCACCATGACGGTGACGCCGGCTGTCACGCTGCGCGAGCTGACCTTCATCACCACTGCCGAGTGGGCAAGCGCGGAGAATTCGAGGCCACCGTATTTCTTCGGGATAATCATGCCGAAGAAGCCGTTGTCCTTGATGTACTGCCACACCTCGGGCGGTAGATCACGCCGATTGTGGGTGATGTCCCAGTCATCCAGCCGGCGGCACAGCTCCTCGACCGGGCCATCCAGAAACGCCTGCTCCGCGGGCGACAACTGCGCCTTGGACACGGCGAACAGTTTTTCCCAGCGCGGCGCGCCGTTGAACAGCTCCGCCTCCCACCACACCGTGCCGGCCTCGAGCGCCTCGCGCTCGGTATCCGACATGGCCGGCAGGATGCGCTGGAACAGCGCGAACACCGGGCGCGTTATCAATTGGCGCCGCAGCGCGGGAACATTCAACAGCAGCGCGAACGCAGCAAAGACAAACCACAGAACCATCTGAATGCCGGCGGCCAGTACGCAGAAGTGCAGGACCAGGCCGAGCGCCAGCGCGGCGAGCACCGACCACAGCCAGAGCGGGGCGCGATGATAGGCAAGTCCCCAGATCACTGCCAGTGTCGCCAAGGTCCATATGAGGCTCATCGCACGCATCCCTTTATTATTAGGTTTATGGCTTTCGGGTCGTCCGTCCGCGGTTCTTCCGCCACCGCAGCCATACTCTCAGCATAGCAACCACAACACCCCCGGGGTCCGCCGGCGGAATTGTTGATCTGTATGGATATTAAACCTGCCCGCGGCGCAAACACCACCTGCGTCTGGATGAAGGGGTTACCAGGTCAGGGAACGGCCAAATCGCCGGAGTTCCGCGCGCTGGCGGCGCCAATCCGGCAGAACGCGGGCCACCTCGGCCCAGAAGCGCGGTGAATGGTTGGGCACGAGCAGGTGGCAGAGCTCGTGCACCACCACGTAGTCGAGAATTTCCGGCGGCGCCTGCATCAGCCGCCAGTTGAGGCTGATGGTGCCGCGCGCCGAGCAGCTGCCCCAGCGGGTGCGCTGGGCACGAATCACCAGCTTGCGCGCGGCGCTTCCCACCTGCGGCGCAAAATGCGCGAGGCGCGCGGCGGCGTGTGTTGCGGCCGCACGCCGGTACCAGGCTTCGATGGCCGGGCGGATGGCCTCGTTGTGCGGAACCTTCAGAACCAGGTTGCCCGACTCGCAGCGACAGGCGGCACGCCGTGACGGCGCAATGGAAACGTTCAGCGCGAGCTCGGTACCGAGATATGGCAGGCGCGCGCCGTTCTCGGGCAGAATACGGCGCGGCGCAGATGGAGTCAGCAGCGCGCGCTTCGCTTCGACCCAGGTGCGGCGGCTTTCGACGAAGGCACGGATGGTGGCCAGAGACAGACCGTGCGGTGTCGCCACAGTGAGCGAACCGTCGGCACGCAATTCGAGGCTTAGGGTGCGACGGCGCGCGCTCGCACGGATGGCATAGGTAAGACTGGCATCCGGAAACTCCAGAACATCGCGTTCCGGTAGCGGGGCACGGCGCGCAAACAGGCCCGCGAGACGCACTCTAATAGAGCTATTTTTGCGCAAGCGTGCTTTCCCTAGAATGGTTAATGTTGTGCAGGCTTGCCTTCCTTAGATCTCCACCATCTCGAAGTCGGACTTGGGTGCGCCGCAGTCCGGGCAGGTCCAGTTCTCCGGCACGTCCTTCCACTGGGTTCCGGGCGCGATGCCTTGGTCAGGCACACCCTTGGCCTCTTCGTAGACGAAACCGCAGATAACACACATATAGGCTTTCATTTCTCTCCCCCGAGATGCGCAAATAGCGAGTGGATTTTCGCATGTTTCGCCAACGCGTGAAATGTACATGCCGCGTGGGTAGAATCGGTTTATTCTAAAAACGGCGTTTGGCCGCAGATGAACGCAGATTGACGCAAATGAATCATGTCATGGATGCACCGAAGCCTTTCACCCTTTTGCTGAGCTGGCGAATACAGGTAGCGCAATGAATATCCATGTTTATCTGCGTTCATCTGTGGCTAACTGCTTTTTCTAGGGTTATACCTTCCGACATCACCCCATGCAAAACCGCACGGCTGTTGTGCTCTTCAATCTCGGCGGACCGGACTCGCTCGACGCGGTCGAGCCGTTTCTGTTCAACCTGTTCGCCGACCCGGACATCTTCAAGCTGCCGCTCGGCTTTCTCACCCAGAAACCATTTGCGCGTTTGCTGGCGCGCCGGCGCGCGCCCGAGGCGCGCCACAACTACGCGGCCATCGGCGGCAAGTCGCCGCTACTGGAGAACACGCAGAAACAGGCACAGGCGCTGGAGACAGCGCTGCGCGCGCACGGTGACTACGATGTGTTCGTGTGCATGCGTTACTGGCATCCGCTCACCGATGCCGTGGTGGCCGAACTCAAGCAGCGCGGTTACACGCAGGTGATATTTCTGCCGCTCTATCCGCAATATTCAAATACCACCACCGGCAGCTCGGTGCATGAATTTGAGCGCGCCTGCGCGCGCCAGGATTACCATCCGCACACCCGGCTGGTGCGCGAGTGGTACGGGCACGCCGATTACCAGCAGGCGATCGTCGAGAGCATTCAGGCCGAAGCGCGCCAGCTGCCCGACCCCGACCCGACGCGCATCGAGCTGCTGTTCTCGGCGCACGGCCTGCCGAAGAAACTGGTCGAGCGCGGCGATCCGTACGAACAGCAGATCCGCGCCACCTTCAACGCGCTGCGCGCAAAACTCGGCTGGCCACACACCACGCTCTGCTACCAGAGCCGCGTCGGGCCGCTCGAATGGCTGCGCCCCTATACCGAGGAGACGATCAAACAGAAGGCGGCGGCCGGCTGCCGGCAGATGCTCGTTTACCCGATCGCGTTCGTGTCCGACCACAGTGAAACCCTGTACGAACTTGGCATCCAGTACGCGGAGCTGGCGAAGGAAACCGGAATCGCGCATTATCGGGTGGTGCCCGCGCTCAACGAGCACCCGCTCCTGGTGCGCGCACTCACCGACCTCGTCCTGCACGCAGGTGACCAGCCATGAAGCACAACAATCGCCCTGTGGTACTGGTGTTCGCCGGCAACGACCCGACCGGCGGCGCCGGCATTCAGGCCGACATCGAAACCCTCACCAGCCTCGGCTGTCATCCGGCGCCGGTGGTCACGGCGCTCACCGTGCAGGACACCGTGGGCGTGAAACACTACATGCCGATCGAGGCCGGCATGGTGATCGCGCAGGCGCGCGCAGTGCTCGAAGATATGCCGGTGGCGGCCTTCAAAGCCGGCATGCTGGGCAGCGCCGAAAATGCCACGGCGCTGGCGGCGATCATGCAGGACTATCCGGACATTCCGCTGATTCTCGATCCGATACTGGCCTCCGGGCGCGGCGACCCGCTTGCCGACGACGCGCTCGAAGACGCGCTGCAGTCGCTGCTCATTCCGCAGACCACGCTCATCACGCCCAATACCCTGGAGCTGATGCGCCTCGCGCCGGACGCCGACAACATCGACTCCGCCGCGCAGGAAGTGCTTTCGACCGGCTGCACCTTTGTACTGGTCACCGGCACGCACGAGAAGACACTGGAAGTGGTGAACCGCCTGTACGGCAATCGCCGCCTGCTGGAAACCTTCCACTGGGAACGCTTGCCGCACAGCTATCACGGCTCGGGTTGTACCTTGGCGGCGGCCTGCGCCGCAACCTTCGCGCACGGCTTCGATCCGATTGAAGCCGTGGCCGAGGCCCAGGACTTCACCTGGCATTCGTTGCTGCACGCCAACCGCCTCGGCATGGGCCAGCACTTGCCCGACCGGTTGTACTGGGCGCGCGACGAAGACGAGGAAGACGACGGCCCGGCCGACGAGCCGCTGCACTGATGTCATCCGGCAAGCCGCGCAATGTCCATTGCGCCAATAACGGCGCCTGGATCGCCGGCCTGTACGCGATCGCCGACAGCGCCTATCTCAGCGCCGACCAGTTCGTTCCCGCGGTGCGCGCCGCGCTCGACGGTGGCGCGCGCGTCATTCAGTACCGGGATAAAAAAAGTGAACCGGGGCAGCGCGAAGCCATTGCCCGCGCCTTGAATGCGCTCTGTCGCGAGCACGCGGTGCCGTTCCTTATTAATGACGACGTGGCGCTCGCTGCAATCGTGGGCGCTGCCGGCGTGCACCTCGGGCGCGACGATCCGGACATCGCGGCCGCGCGTGCCGCGCTCGGGGACGCGGCGCTGATTGGCGTGTCCTGCTACAACGAACTGGCGCGTGCCCAGTCCGCGCAGGCAGCGGGTGCCGATTACGTGGCCTTCGGCCGGTTCTTTCCGTCGCGCACCAAGCCGCACGCGGTGCCGGCCACGCCCGAACTGCTGCGTGCGGCGCGTGCCGCACTGAAAATTCCGATTGTTGCCATCGGCGGCATCACCCCGGAAAATGGCGCTTACCTGATCGCGGCCGGCGCCGATGCGCTGGCGGTAATCGAAGGCGTGTTCAACCATCCCGACATCCGCGCAGCCGCCGAACGCTATGCGCGGTTGTTCAAATGAGTTATGAATACAGGCTTTCGCCACAGATGAACACAGATAATCGCTGATTGTGTTTCTTTTATTCTTATCTGTGTTCATCTGTGGCCTGCTTTTGATAAATCCAAATCCGCCGCTTTCGAAATTGGACAGACTCCCATGACCAGCACCGATCGTTTCCAGAACTCCCACGAACAGTTCGCCCGCGCACGCCTGTCCATCGCCGGTGGCGTGAACTCGGCGGTGCGCGCCTTCAAGCAGGTCGGCGGCGAGCCGGTGTTTTTTGCGCGCGGCGAAGGTGCATATCTGTTCGACGTCGACGGCAATCGCTACATCGACTACGTATCGTCGTGGGGCCCATCGATTCTCGGCCACGCGCATCCGGCCGTGGTGAAAGCGGTGTGCGACACCGCCGCCACCGGCATGAGCTACGGCGCACCGACCGTGATCGAAACCGAAATGGCCGAGCTGCTCAAGCAGCTGGTGCCGTCCATCGAGAAGGTGCGCATGGTCAGCTCCGGCACCGAGGCGACCATGAGCGCGATTCGCCTGGCGCGCGGCTTCACCGGGCGCGACAAGATCATCAAGTTCGAAGGCTGTTATCACGGCTCGGGCGATTCACTGCTGGTGAAGGCCGGTTCCAGCGCGCTCACCCTCGGCGTGCCCAGTTCGCCGGGCGTGCCGGTGGCGCTCGCGGAACTCACGCTCACCCTCGACTACAACAATATCGAGCAGCTGCGCGCGACCTTCGGCAAGATCGGCAGCGAAATCGCCTGCGTCATTGTCGAGCCGGTGGCCGGCAACATGAACTGCATCCCGCCGGTAGCGGGCTTCCTCGAAACCCTGCGCGAGCTGTGCACGCAGCACGGCGCGCTGTTGATTTTCGACGAAGTCATGACCGGCTTCCGCGTTTCGCTCGGCGGCGCACAGGCCCTCTATAAGGTGAAGCCGGATCTCACCACCCTCGGCAAGGTGGTCGGCGGCGGCATGCCGGTCGGTGCCTTCGGCGGGCGCGCCGACATCATGGACCGCATCACCCCGGATGGCCCGGTGTTCCACGCCGGCACCCTGTCCGGCAACCCGGTCGCCATGGCCGCGGGGCTCGCCACGCTGCACGCCTGCATGCAACCGGGCTTTTACAACAGTCTCGCTAAAAAGGCGCGTGCCTTCATGGATGGCCTGGAACAACAGGCCAAGGCCGCCGGCATTCCGCTCACCACGGTGGTGGTGGGCGGCATGTTCGGGTTCTTCTTCACCGTCGCGCCGCAGGTGACGAGTTACAAACAAGCCACGGTCTGCGACATCGAGACCTTCAAGAAATTCTTCCACGGCATGCTGGCCGAAGGCGTGTACCTCGCGCCATCCGCCTATGAAGCGGGATTCATATCAAGCGCGCACAGCGATGCCGACATCCACGCCACGGTCGAAGCCGCAGGACGGGTATTTGCCAGGATCAAATGAATAGCGCTGACTGAGTAGCGAAACAATCCAGGCTGCGTTCGCCACGGCAGTCATGAGGCATGCATGCCGTGTGCAGGCATGCCCCTCTCACCCTGCTTCTGATTTGACGCTTAACCTCCGCGGTCGTCATCCGCGCCCGGTTTACCCGGTAATTTCATGAACGGATGATCGACGGGAGTATCCAGATAGGCCTTGCGGGTCTCTTCGGATTCGAAATAGATGGTCAGTATCCCATCGTCGATATGCGGATGACTTGCGCGATCCACGATGTCGTGGCCGGTGATCGGATCGATGCTGTTGTTCATGTGCTCCGGCTCGTGCAGCCGATGGCTTTGCTCTTGGTCGCGCGGCAGGGAATCGAAAGCGATCCAGTTGCTGGCATCGATACCGACAACAGATGGGTAGCGGGTTTGTGTGGTGGATTCCATAGTCACCTCCATATGCATTGGCACTGCGGACGTGGATACAGCGTATGCACCCACGGTTGGTCTTACCGGGACAGGTTTAAAGGGGACTGCTTTGCTAGGTTATACGCTTGGCGACCGACCATTGCTACGAATCGTGCAATGCCGGTAGGGCTATTCCGGCATGGGTGCACGGCATAAAAAAAGGCCGGGTTGCCCCGGCCTCATTACTTCCACACCCCCCACACAAATCTTGATTGCGGCTGACTTGCTGATCAGCTCGACAGAATATGGTTACCGCCGAAAGTCACAGTCGCGACATGCGGGCGAACCGCCTCATCGCTAAGCGCGATATCGACTCCGATGATGTTGGTCACGTCGTCGTGATCGCGCACCCCCGGCAGCTCTTCGCGCAGGTAGCTGTAGTGGGTCTCGTTCATGAACACGAGGTTCGGGCGTATCCCGTGGGACTGTTCGTAGGTGCTCACGAGATTCACGATATGGCTCAACATGGTCACTCTCCTCTTCAAGACCGGCCGATCTGGCCCGGCTTTTCGATTCAGGGGCTTTCCCCCTTCGTGCCATGTATTTGCAACGCCTGTGCCAATAGCGCAGAAACTGTCTTAACTTATTAATATCAATAAACAATCAAAGTTTTCGTACGGACACGAGCGTGGCCGATAACAGCTTTGGGCAGTGACGCGCAAGGTCACCCCCCTGCCTAGGCAGGCGCAGATGACGAAATACAGGGGACAGTCGGTAGAATCCGGGCGACAGACGCCGCCCGGGGAATCTCGAATTAGCGCAGTGCGGCCATGTACTCGGAAACGGCTTTGATTTCGGCCTCGGAAAGGCGGAACGCCGTGCGGGTCATGACTTCACTGTCGTTGTTGCGGGCACCGGTCTTGAAGTCCAGCAACTGTTTCTGGCTGTAGGCGGCATGCTGGCCAGAAACTGCCGGAAAGCGCGGCGGGATGCCCACGCCAGCCGGGCCATGACAGCTCATGCAGGCGGGAATACCGTTTTTGGCGTCGCCGCCGCGGTACAGACGTTCAGCCTTTTTCAGATCAGCGGCGCTGGCACTGGTTGTGCCCGTGCTGCGCTTCTGGCTGGCGAAATAGGCGCCGAGATCGTCCATGTCCTTCTTGGATAACCCGGCCACCATGCCAATCATGGTCGGGTCCTTGCGTGCGCCCGACTTGAAATCCGCCAGCTGCTTGGCGATGTACTGGCTGTCCTGACCGGCCAATTTCGGGAAATTCGGCGCGGCGCTGTTGCCGTCCACCCCGTGGCAGCCGGCACAAACGGCGGACTTGTTCTTGCCGGCGGCGGCATTACCGGCCGCGCCCACGCTGCCCGCCGCGCCTGCAAACGCCATGAGCACGACCAGCGAAATCAGCTTCTTCATATTTCCCCCTTAGGTTACCTGGATGCGGCGAGTCTTGGGTACGCGCGGCACGATTGCCCGCCGCGGGGTGCTACACTGTGCCCGGATTCAGGAAGGACCGGCGTGTGCGCCGGAAAATCCGGAAAACCATCAAAACAGACCCGTTTAGCGCCGCCTTATATACCAAGAGCCCGCCGTGAGGTCAATTTTACTGACGGATGTCCTGCGCCAGGCCAGTTTTCGCCTGAGCGCCCAGAACGCCACGCACCTGCCTCCGGACCAGGGTGCGGAGGTGGCGTTTGCCGGTCGTTCCAATGCCGGCAAATCGAGCGCGCTCAATACCATCACCGGCCGCAAGGGGCTGGCGCGCGTCAGCAAGGCACCCGGACGCACCCGCCTCATCAATTTCTTTACCATCGACGATCAGCATTCCCTGGTCGATCTGCCCGGCTATGGCTATGCGCGCGTCGCGCGCAGTGTGCGAGCCGAGTGGGACGAGATGGTCGGCAATTACCTGCACGAACGCGAGTCATTGCGCGGCGTGGTACTGATCATGGACTGCCGGCATCCGCTCACTGACTATGACGAGGCGTTGCTGGAATTCTGCGCCGAGAATTCGCTGCCGGTGCATGTGCTGTTGAGCAAGAGCGACAAGCTCAGCAAGAACGAGCGTATCAATACGTTGCGCGCGGTGCGCGCGCGTCTCGCGGAGCATGGTGCCGGTGCGAGCGCCCAATTGTTTTCGGCGCTGAGTGGCGAAGGCGTGGACGAGGCTCAAGCCGTGGTTGCGGGCTGGCTCGGAATCACTGCAAAACCGGCAGACAAAAAAAACCCCGGAGACAAGGGGAGAGAGTCCGGGGCGTTTAAGTAATTCCGGACTTGGGATCCGGAATCTTGCCCGCTCAGGGAGGGTAAGCGGGCAGGACCAACAACACGTCCTACAAACTGAGACTTCCCCTCCAACGTAAAAGTTCCGCGGGGGAGTTCCAGAAAATTCTCGTTAAAAATTGCGTCGGACAATTCCCCTTGGGCGTGGACGGGAATACGTTCAATGCGCCTCGTCCCAATTTTCGCCCACGCCCACATCCACCACCAATGGCACCGCCAGCTGGGCCACGCCAGTCATATGTTCTTGGATGCCAGCCTTGGCTTTTTCAAGGGAGTCGGCACGCACCTCGAACACGAGTTCGTCGTGTACCTGCATGATCATCACCAGCGGCAGGCCGGATTCACGGATCCAGCGGTCCACGGCCAGCATGGCGAGCTTGATCAGGTCGGCGGCCGTGCCCTGCATGGGCGCGTTGATCGCGGTACGTTCCGCATATTGCCGTCTTGTCTGATTGGAAACATTGATCTCCGGCAAATAAAGGCGACGCCCGAACACGGTTTCGACATACCCCTGCTCATGCGCCTGGGCACGGGTACGATCCATAAACGCTTTCACCCCCGGGTAACGGGCGAAATAGAGGTCGATGTACTTTTGCGCGGCGCCGCGTTCGATCTTGAGCTGTTGCGCCAGTCCGAACGCCGACATGCCATAGATAAGGCCGAAGTTGATGGCCTTGGCGGAGCGCCGCAGGTCGTCGGACACCAGTTCCGGCGCCACGCCGAACACCTCGGCGGCGGTGGCACGGTGAATGTCGCTGCCAGCGGCAAACGCCTTGAGCAGGCCGTCGTCCTGCGACAGGTGCGCCATGATGCGCAGCTCGATTTGCGAGTAGTCGGCCGACACCATTTTATAACCCGGCTCGGGCACGAATGCCTGGCGGATGCGCCGGCCCTCCTCGGTGCGCACCGGGATGTTCTGCAGATTCGGGTCACTGGATGACAGCCGCCCGGTCGCGGCCACCGCCTGGTGATAGGAGGTGTGCACACGCCCGGTCTTGGGGTGGATCATCTCCGGCAGCTTGTCCGCGTAGGTACTCTTGAGCTTGGCGATGCCGCGGTGTTCGAGCAGCACACGCGGCAGCGGATAGTCGAGCGCCAGCTCGGTCAGCACCTCTTCCGCCGTGGACGGCTGACCCTTCGGGGTTTTTTTCAACACCGGCAGTTGCAGTTTGCCGAACAGGATTTCCTGTATCTGCATGGGCGAGGCGAGATTGAATGTCTGCCCGGCGAGTTCGTGCGCCTCGCGTTCCAGTTCGAGCATGCGCTTGGCGAGCTCGGTGCTCTGCCGGCGCAGCATGGCGGCGTCGATCTTTACCCCGTGGCGCTCGATGCGCGCCAGCACCGGCACCAGCGGCAGTTCGATTTCCTGATAGAGTTTGACCAGCGCCGGCGTCTCGTTGAGGCGCGGCCACATGTGCTGGTGCAGGCGCAGAGTGATATCCGCGTCTTCGGCCGCATACTGCACCGCCTGCTCGACCGGCACTTCGCGGAAGTTGATCTGGCCCTTGCCCTTGCCGGCCACGTCTTCGTACTTGATGGTCTTGTGGCCGAGATACTTGAGCGCGAGCGAATCCATATCGTGGCGTGAGGCGGTCGAATCCAGCACGTAGGATTCGAGCATGGTGTCGTGCGCGATGCCGTTCAGCGTAATGCCGTGATTGGCGAGCACACCGAGATCGTATTTCAGGTTCTGGCCGACCTTGCGCGGGCGCGGGTCTTCGAGCAGCGGTTTCAGTTTTTGCAGTGTCGCATCGCGGTTGAGTTGCGCCGGCGCATCCGGATACTCGTGCGCCAGCGGCAGGTAGGCGCCTTCGCCAGCGCGGTCGGTGAACGATACGCCGACAATTTCCGCACTCATGGCATCGAGGCTGGTGGTCTCGGTATCCACCGCGTACAGCTCGGCCTTTTCCAGGCGCGCGATCCAGACATCGAGTTCGGCCTCGGTGAATATCGCTTGGTAGTTATTCTGACTAACCGTGGGCTCCGCACCGAAAAGCGAATCCTGCGTCTTCTGCATTCCGAACTTTGCCGGGGCCGGGCCGGAAAACTGCTCCTGCGTTTCCGCCACTCCCGCCATCCCTGGCGGTCGTGCATTCACGCCGCCAAGCTCGGCCAGCCAAGTCCGGAATTCGAGTTCATGAAAGAGCTCGCGCAGGCGCGCCGTGTCCGGTGCCTGGCGCGTGAGGTCGGCTGGGCGGAAGGCGAGCGGCACGTCGCACTTGATCGTGGCGAGCTGTCGCGCCAGCGGCAGCTGGTCGAGCGCGGCGCGCAGGTTCTCGCCGGCCTTGCCCTTGATGTCGGCGGCGTGCGCAATCAGATTATCCAGCGAGCCGTATTCGGTGAGCCACTTGACCGCGGTCTTGGGGCCGACGCCGGGCACGCCCGGGATGTTGTCCGAGGTGTCACCGATGAGCGCAAGGTATTCGACGATGCGCTCCGGCGGCACGCCAAAGCGTTCCTGCACGCCGGCGCGGTCGTAGCGCGCCTCTTTCATGGTGTCGACCAGTTCGACGTGCCCGTCGACCAGCTGCGCCATGTCCTTGTCGCCGGTGGAGATAAGCGCGTCGCGCCCCTCGGCCGCGGCCTGGCGCGCCAGCGTGCCGATCACGTCGTCCGCTTCCACACCTTCCACCATCAGCAGCGGCAGGCCCATGGCGCGCACGATCTCGTGGATCTGCTCAATCTGACTGCGCAGATCATCCGGCATCGGCGGGCGGTGCGCCTTGTACTCGGGATAGATGTCGTCGCGGAAGGTCTTGCCCGGGGCGTCGAACACCACGGCGACCTGTTCAGGGTCGTAGTCCTTAAGTAGGCGGCGCAGCATGTTGGTCACGCCGTACACGGCACCGGTTGGTTCGTTGCGCGAGTTGCTCAGGTTCGGCATGGCATGGAAGGCCCGGTAGAGATAGGATGAGCCGTCCACGAGCACCAGGGATTTTTTACCAGCCATACGGTGTGGTTGCGCCTTGTGTGTGCTAAATAAGGTTTATGGAAGATAAAACACCCGTCACCCGAAAATCCACCGAATCCTTCACCACCTCCTCCAAGATCCTGTCACGCGAGTCGTGGAAGATCTTTCAGATCATGGCGGAATTCGTGGAAGGCTTCGAACGTCTCGAACAGATCCACCCGTCGGTGAGCATCTTCGGCTCAGCGCGCACGCCGATCGGGCACCCGTACTATGTCATGGCCGAGCAGATCGCGCGCCTGTTGTCGGATGCCGGTTTTTCGGTGGTGAGCGGCGGCGGACCGGGCATCATGGAGGCCGTGAACAAGGGTGCACACGCCGGCAAGAGCCCGAGCGTCGGCCTCAACATCACCCTGCCGCACGAACAGTCGACCAACGCCTACCAGGACATCAGCCTCACCTTCCGCCACTTCTTCGCGCGCAAGGTCATGTTCGTCAAATACGCCTCGGCGTACGTAGTACTGCCGGGAGGCTTTGGCACGCTCGACGAGCTCATGGAGATCATGACCCTGGTGCAAACCGGCAAGAGCCGGCGTATCCCGATCATCCTGGTGCACGCGCCGTTCTGGAAAGGGATACTCGCCTGGTTCCGCGACACCCTCGTTCCGGAGGGCACGATCAGCCCCGAGGACCTCGATCTCATCACCGTGCTGGACAAGCCGCAGGATGTCCTGCAGGCCATCTTCCGGTACTATGAACACCGCGGTTTCGAACCCTCCGTCGAAGAAGAGCAAACCCAGCTCAACCTCTAGGCCACACACGCCATGCGTCTCCTTATCTCTGCTGCGCTTCTGGCGCTTACCGTGCACGCAGCGCAGGCTGCGGACAAAGAAAAACCCGGCACCCTGCCGGAACCGCCACCACCGGTGAAAAACTACAAGGCTCCGCCGCCACCGCCGGTGGAACAACATGACGCCGGTGAGCTTCCCGAACCGGAAGTCACCATCACCACCAAGGGTGCGGATCGCCACGAGGAATATCGTATTGCCGGACGCCTCTATATGATCAAGGTCATTCCGAAAAATGGCCGGCCGTATTATCTCGTCGACAAGGAAGGCCGGGGCGAATTCGTGAAGGACGATCTCCAGTCCGGCGTCAGCCCACCGATGTGGGTGATCAAGCGCTTCTGAGGAAAAGAGCATGATTCGCGCCAATCAGGTTCCGGCAAAAAATGGCTGGGGGTGGGTCAAACGCGGCTTCGCGCTGTTCCGCCATGAACCCGTGCTGTGGCTGGCGATGGCCTTCGTGTATCTCGTGCTGGCGATACTGCTCGGCCAGATTCCCTTCGTCGGCTGGCTGATCCTGGTGCTGTTTACGCCCTTGTTCATACTCGGCGCACTGTCGGTAGCACAGGCATTGGCCGGCCCAGGTCTGCCGGCCAATGCCATGCCGACGCCACCGGCCACGCGCGAGTTCCGCCCCTGGGTACACTACCTCCGCGACCTGCTCACGCGCGCCGCGACTCGGCTGTTTCAAGGCTTCTCGGACGAAGACAAGCTGATGCCGATCATGGTCATCAGTACTCTGCTACTCGGCGGCGTGGTGGTCATCAAGATCCTCGCGCAATTATTCAAGGTCGGCGGCGCCGCCCTGCCGGCGATGCTCGCGGGGAGCATCGGGCCGACGGTGTGGATCACCGCCCTGATCGGCCTGCTGGTGGTGCTCAGCCTCGAAACGCTGCTGCTCATGGCGTTCCTCTATACCGTGCCGCTCATTCTGTTCCGGCGTGAACACCCCCTGCCCTCGATCGAGCTGAGCTTTAGCGGCGCACTGAACAACCTGGGCGCGTTTGCCATTTTCATCAGCGTGTTTGCCGTTGCCGGCGAGGCGGTGCGTGTGTTGTTCCTGCTGTTCGTCTTTCCATTCGACTACCTCGCCGTATTCCTCGTCGGCCTCGTGGCGCTGCCGGTGTTCATCGCCGGACTCAACGCGAGCTATCAAGACCTCTTCACCTACCCCCAGTAACACCGCGCAGTGACACCGGCGCCGGGCACGTTCCCATGACCTTGCGGCTCTACTACGGCGATGCCCTCGCCCGCTATGGCTTCGGTGACGGACACCCCTTCGGCCCTGACCGGCTCGGTGCGTTCTGGAAGGAATGCGTGGCGCGTGGCCTAGATCGCCGCGCGCAGATCGCCGCGCCGGTGCAGGCCAGCGAAGCCGACCTGCTGCGCTTTCACACGCGCGACTACGTGGAGCGTGTGAAACACCAATCGCGCACCGGCGAGGGCTTCCTCGACTACGGCGACACGCCGGCGTTCCCCGGCGTGTACGAAGCCGCGGCCACCGTGGTCGGCTCGACGCTCGACGCGGTGGCGCATTCAGTGTCGGGTGCGGCACCGCGCGCGTTCGTGCCGATTGCCGGCCTGCATCATGCGCGTCGCGAGATGGCCTCCGGCTTCTGCGTGTTTAACGACATCGGTTGTGCGATCGAAACCCTGCGCGCCGTACATGGCGTGCACCGCATTGCCTACGTCGATATCGACGCGCACCACGGCGACGGCGTGTACTACGCCTTTGCCGATGACCCGGAACTGATTTTTGCCGACCTGCACGAGGACGGACGCTTCCTGTATCCCGGCACCGGCGACGCGAGTGAAACCGGCACCGGCGCGGCGCTCGGCACCAAGCTCAATATCCCGATGCCACCGGGCGCGAATGACGCGGCGTTTCTGCGCGTCTGGCCGCGCGTTGAGGAGTTCGTGCGCACCGGCCGGCCTGAAATCATCCTGCTGCAGGCCGGGGCCGACAGCATCGGCGGCGATCCACTTACCCACATGCAGTACACGCCGGCTGCCCATGCCCACGCCACGCGTCGTCTGCGTGTGCTGGCCGACGAACTATGTGAAGGCCGGATCATTGCCACGGGCGGCGGCGGCTACAACCGCGCCAACCTTGCTGCGGCATGGTGCGCGGTGGTTGAGGCATTGTTAGAGTAGGCGGTCGACCAAAGACACCATTTTGACTTTGCCGCCACGCTTGCCCAGAATCGGCGCAGTTGTTGCCATCGACATCCGCTCTCGGCCTGTCTCCACCCCAACGCCGGGTTCAAGAATCATCAACCCATGAAAGCGCTGCTCGTCCTGTCCCGCGCCATCGACGCCCTGAACGAACGCGTCGGCCGTGTAGTGCTGTGGCTGGTGCTCGCCACCACGCTGGTCTCGGCTGCCAATGCCGGGATGCGCTATGCCTTCGGCATGGCGTCCAATGCCTGGCTGGAACTCCAGTGGTATCTGTTCGCGGCCATTTTTCTGCTCGCCGCCGGGTATACGCTCAAACACAACGGCCATGTGCGCATCGACATTTTCTACGGCCGCTTGTCGGAACGCGGGCGCGCGTGGATCGATCTTTTCGGCGCGCTGGTGTTCCTGCTGCCGCTTAGTCTGCTCTTGGTGTGGTTCTCCTGGCCTGGCTTTGTCGCTGCCTGGCAGCACGGTGAGATGTCGCCGGATGCCGGTGGCCTGCTGCGCTGGCCGGTACGCCTGCTGATCCCGCTCGGCTTCGCACTGCTTGCCCTGCAAGGCGTTTCCGAAATTATCAAACACATCGCATTCCTGCGTGGGCAGATCACGCTCACGCTCGAGCAGCCAACGGAAAAAGTGTGAGCCACGCTGCCGACATGACTGGAGGTCAAGGATGACCTTCGAACTCATGGCGCCACTCATGTTCGTGGCGCTGGTCGTGCTCCTGCTGCTCGGCTATCCGGTGGCATTCGCGCTGGCCGCCAACGGACTGCTGTTCGCGATCATCGGTATCCAGGCCGGATTCTTCGATTTCGTCCTGTTGCAGGCATTGCCGGAACGGGTATACGGAATCCTGTCGAACTCGACGTTGCTCGCCATTCCGTTCTTCACCTTCATGGGCCTGGTGCTGGAGCGCAGCGGCATGGCCGAAGCATTGCTCGATACCATCGGCCAGTTGTTCGGCACGCTGCGTGGCGGACTCGCCTACGCGGTGATCTTTGTCGGCGCACTGCTCGCCGCCACCACCGGCGTGGTCGCGGCCTCGGTGATCGCCATGGGCCTGATCTCGCTGCCGGTCATGCTGCGCTACGGCTATGACCGGCGCCTGGCCAGTGGCGTGATCGCCGCCTCCGGCACGCTCGCGCAAATCATCCCGCCGTCACTGGTGCTGATTGTACTCGCCGACCAGCTCGGCGTGTCAGTTGGCGATATGTACCGGGGAGCGCTGCTGCCCGGCCTGGTGCTCACGGGGCTGTATGTGCTCTACGTACTCGGTATCACGATCGTGCAGCCGGCGGCGGCGCCGGCACTGCCGCCGGAAGCGCGCGCCCTGCGCGGCATGGCGCTCGCGCGCCGCGCCGCGGTTTCCATGCTGCCGCCGCTTGTGCTCATTTTCCTGGTACTCGGAACCATTTTCCTCGGCATCGCCACGCCCACCGAAGGCGGTGCCCTCGGCGCGGTCGGCGCACTGCTGCTCGCCGCCCTGCACCGGCGCCTCAATCTCACCCTGCTCAAGCAGGCGATGGACTCCACCATGAAGCTCACCAGCTTCGTGGTGTTCATCCTGATCGGCTCGACGGTGTTCAGCCTGGTTTTCCGCGGCGTGGATGGCGACCGCTGGGTGGAACAGCTGCTCACGCAACTGCCCGGCGGCGCGCTTGGTTTCCTCGTGGTCGTGAACCTGCTGGTGTTCGTACTCGCGTTCTTTCTCGACTTTTTCGAGATCGCGTTCATCCTGATACCACTGCTCGCGCCGGTCGCGATGAAGCTCGGTATCGATCTGGTGTGGTTCGGCGTGCTGCTCGGCGTGAACATGCAGACCTCGTTCATGCACCCGCCATTCGGCTTCGCGCTGTTTTATCTGCGTAGTGTAGCGCCGAAGGACGTCAAAACCAGCGACATCTACTGGGGTGCGGTGCCTTTCGTGCTGATTCAGATCGTGATGATTGTGCTGGTACTTGCCTTCCCGTCACTAGTCGGTGTCAACGCACCCGCCGGCAACGAAATAATCGAAATCCAACTGCCGACGGATCCGGCCAGCTTCATGCCGCCAGAGTTTAAGTGACATCAAACGTAGGGCGGATTAGGCGGCCGCTCTCGCGCTATTCATACATCAAGACGAACGAGCGCAGCGAGTAGGGCATCAATCTCGCGCTCCGCGGCATTCGTACATCCCTGTACAGCACGGCGCCGTAATCCGCCGCTTGCTTCGCTTCATGCATACAACGAACAACCATCCGGCGGAATACGCTTCGCTATTCCACCCTACGCGGGCTGCGAGCCGTGGATCTAGTGTGTCTTTCTGATCCAGAAGCGCAACAGACCATCCTGCTCTTCGTGATTGAGCAATTCGTGCTTTGTCTGGTTGCAGTAGGCCGGGACATCCTTGCGCATGGAGTCCTTGTCTGCTTCGGCGAGAAGCACTTCGCCGACTCGCATTCCTTTTATTTCGGCGGAGAGCTTGATGACCGGAGCCGAGCAGCACAAGCCACGAAGATCGACGAGGCGATGATGGTCCATGGTGTGCGTTCTCCTCTTTATTGTTTGGCGTCAACCAAAGACGCTGGTAAGACCGGCAGATTCGGGTAAGCAAAGCGAACTCCAACAACGTACTTATTTTCCCGAGTACAGGAAGTTCGCATACGACGCCTCCGCCACTTTGAACCACTGGATGCTGAGGTCACGGAATTTCTTCCACTCGACGTAGATTTTTCTGAAGGCCGGATTCTTGGCCGCTTCCTCTTCATACAGCTCGAACGCCGCTTTGCGTGCCGCGACCAGCATGTCGTGCGGAAACGGATGCAGCTTCACGCCCTCGCGTACCAGGCGCATGAGCGCTGGCGCATTCTTTGCGTCGTACTCGCTCAGCATGTGCACGTTGGCCTCGGCGGCCGCGGCCTCGAACGCAGCCTGGTAGGCGGGCGGCAGCTCCGCCCATTTCTTCATGTTCACGTAGAACGACAGCTGCGGGCCGCCTTCCCACCAGCCCGGGTAGTAGTAATATTTGGCGACCTTGTGGAAACCGAGCTTTTCGTCGTCGTACGGGCCGACCCACTCGGTAGCATCCAACGCGCCGCGCTCGAGCGCCGGGTAGATATCGCCGCCGGCGAGCGTCTGCGGCACGGCACCGAGACGCGCCATGATCTGGCCGCCGATGCCGGGGATGCGCATCTTCAGGCCTTTCAGGTCGGCGAGTGTCCTGATCTCCTTGCGAAACCAGCCACCCATTTGCACGCCGGTGTTGCCGCCCGGAAAGTTGAGGATGTTGTAGTCCTTGAAGAACTCGCGTGTCAGCTTCAGGCCGCCGCCTGAGTACATCCAGGAATTCTGCATGCGCGCGGTCAGACCAAAGGGCATGGCGGTGTCGAAGGCGAACGCCATGTTCTTGCCGACGTAGTAGTAGCTCGCCGAGTGTCCGCACTCCACAGTGCCGTTTTGCACCGCATCCAACACTTGCAGACCCGGCACGATCTCGCCGCCGGCGAACACGCGGATCTGGAACTTGCCACCGGTGATTTGTTCGATCCGTTTGGCGAGCACTTCGCTGGCGCCGTAGATGGTGTCGAGGCTCTTGGGAAAGCTTGAAGCCATGCGCCAGCGAATAGCGGGGAGATCGGCGGCCCGGGCTGAGGTGAAGGCGCTGACCAGCACGCCGGCGCCGGCGCCTTTGATCAGGTCGCGTCGCTTCATGGTTTATTCTCCGAGTGGCGTAAACGAGACCGCATTGTGCCGAATGCGGCTGGCCACGCCAACCGGAGCGACGAACAACATGGAACTGTGGGCCTTACGGCCCGGAGTGTTCTGAGACCGCTGCGGTTTTCTGGGGGGGCTTAACGCGTTGTAGCCGCGCGCCGTTCTGACGCACCGCGGTTACTGCCCTTGGCGGCCGCGCGCCGTTCGGCCACCACGCGATTGCGACCGCTGGCCTTGGCCGCCGTAAGCGCTTTGTCGATGCGCGCGAGGAAGCGCTCCAGGTCTTCGCCCTTGTGGAAATTACTGACGCCGATACTTACCGTGACCGGAATTTTCTTGCCATTGAAATCGCAGTCGACATTCTCCACGCCGTCGCGGATACGCTCAGCGATGCTGGTGGCGTTCTTGAGTGTGGTGTTGGGCAGGATTACCAAAAATTCTTCGTCACCGTAGCGGCCGGCATGATCCGGCATGCGCAGGGTGTCGGTGAACACCGCCGCCACAGCCTGCAATGCCTTGTCGCCAGCCTTGCGTCCCATCTCGCGGTTGATGTTGGTCAGCATGTCCAGATCCACCAGCGCCACCGACAGCGGGTGATTGTAACGGTTGGCGTAGGACATGGAATCCAGCAGGCTGGAGGTGATGCCGCGCTGGTTAGGCACACGGGTGAGTGCATCCATGGTGCTGGACGTTACGACGCGTGGTTTGGCCTTGAGGTGCGCCTCGTAGTCACGCGCCAGCGGCGTGATGATCAGTGCATGGACGAGTACGGCTGTGAGAATCGCCATGAGTACCGCGGTCAGCCAGACTCCAGAACCGGCAGCGCTCGCGATAAACGCACCCGCGAGCGTCAGCAGCAGCAGCAGCGCGAAGCTGCGTCCCGCCGACAGGCCGCCCTGTGCATCCTTGAGCCAGCCCGCCAATCCCTTCCTGACCGATCCGGCCTCACTGCCCTGCTCCGATTTCACATCTTCCTCCATTTAGGGAAAGCAAGCCTGCACAAAAATAGCTAATTGTGTGGAAAGCAAGCCTGCCTGCACAAAGTCCATTGCGCCAATAACGGCGCTTGGGAAAATAGCCATTAAATTTGTTCCAGCAATCTGCCGGTTGTTCCTAACTATAGATCATTCCAGCAGGCCAACTGGCATTACATCGGCTGCAGGTTGGCGTAGGCCAACACCAGCCACTTGGATCCGGCACCGTTGAAGTTCACCTGCACGCGCGCATGCTCGCCCTGGCCCTCGATACCCAGCACCACGCCCTCGCCGAACTTGGCGTGGCGCACACGCGTTCCCAGACGCACGCCCGCTACGCTGCCGGACGCGCCAGTATGCGGCGAAATATCCGCCGACGCATCCGCCCCGCGCCACGCCGGGCGCGTGACCACCGCTTGGGCGCGCACTTCTTCGATCAGCTCCGGGGGGATTTCCCCCAGAAAGCGCGACGGACTGGTGTAATGCTCAGACCCATAGAGGCGGCGGACTTCTGCGTAAGTAAGCACTAGCTCTTTCCTGGCCCGGGTCATGCCCACGTAGCACAGCCGGCGCTCTTCCTCGAGCCGGCCCGGCTCCTCGATCGAGCGCTGGTGCGGGAACAAGCCCTCTTCCAGGCCCGTCAGGAACACCAGCGGGAACTCAAGGCCCTTGGCGGAATGCAGCGACATCAGCTGCACGCAATCCTCCCACGCCTCAGCCTCGGCCTCGCCGGCCTCGAGTGCGGCGTGCGCCAGGAACGACGACAACGGGTCGAGGCCCTCGGCCGGATCGTGCTCGTAGTTGCGTACCGCGTTCACCAGTTCTTCCAGGTTCTCGACACGGGCCTCGCTCTTTTCGCTCTTGTCGTTGCGGTGGAAATCGAGCAGGCCGCTGCCGTGCAGCACCTGCTCGGCCTGCTCGCCGAGGGTGAGGCCGGCGGTGTCGGCGGCGAGGCGTTCGATGAGATCGAGAAACCCTTTCAGGGCATTGGCAGCGCGCGCCGCCAGCGTCTGCTCACCGAGCAACGAGTGCGCCGCTTCCCACAGCGACAGGCCCTTGGCACGCGCATGCAGGCGCAGCGTATCGAGCGTGCGGTCGCCGAGCCCGCGTGTCGGCACATTGCACACGCGCTCGAACGACGGGTCATCGTGGCGGCTCGCCACCAGCCGTAGGTATGCGAGCGCGTCCTTGATTTCGGCGCGCTCGAAAAAGCGCAGCCCGCCGTACACGCGGTACGGAACGCCGGCCTGCACCAGCAACTCTTCGAACACGCGCGACTGGGCGTTGGAGCGATACAGAATGGCGACCTCGGCGCGCTTGTGGCCGGCCGCTTCCCAGGCCTGGATGCGGTCAAGCACGAAACGCGCCTCGTCGATCTCGTTGAACGCGGTGTACAGCTCGATGCGCTTGCCGTCTTCGTCGTCGGTCCACAACTCCTTGCCGAGCCGGCCCTCGTTGTGCGCGATCACCGCGTTCGCGGCCTTCAGAATATTGCCAGTGGAGCGATAGTTCTGTTCGAGGCGAATGACCTTGGTGCCGGGGTGGTCCTTCTCGAACTTGAGAATGTTATCCACCAGCGCGCCGCGCCAGCCGTAGATCGACTGATCGTCGTCGCCGACCACAAACAGGTTGTTGTGTCCGCCCGCGAACAGCTTGAGCCAGTGGTACTGGATGGCATTGGTGTCCTGAAATTCATCCACCAGCACTTGGCGGAAACGGCTCTGGTAGTGCTCGCGCATCGCGGCGTTGTCGCGCAGCAGCTCGAAGGCGCGCAGCAGCAACTCGGCAAAATCCACCAGGCCGGAGCGTTTGCAGCTGTCCTCGTATTCGCGGTAAATCCGGATCCACTGGCGGGTCTGCGGGTCCTGACCCTCGCCCAGCTGTGCCGGCCGGCGGCCGGCGTCCTTGTGGCCGTTGATGAACCACTGCGCCTGGCGCGGCGGCCAGTAGGCCTCGTCCAGTTCCAGCGCCTTGAGCAGGCGCTTGATGACGCGGTACTGGTCCTCGCTGTCCAGAATCTGGAAGTTCTGCGGCAACCCGGCCTCTTTCCAGTGGGCACGCAGCAGGCGATGCGACAACCCGTGGAAGGTGCCGATCCACATGCCGCCGACGCCGAAGCCGAGCATGGTCTCGATGCGCCCGCGCATCTCGGCCGCCGCCTTGTTGGTGAAGGTCACGGCCAGGATGGCGTGCGGCGAGATGTTCAGCACCTCCACCAGCCACGCGACCCGGTGGGTGAGCACGCGCGTCTTGCCGGAGCCGGCCCCGGCCAAGATCAGCAGCGGTCCGGGCGGGGCGGCCACCGCCTCGCGCTGGGCAGGGTTCAGGTCATCGAGCAGACGGGAGACATCCATGCCGGAATCTTAACATTCCGGCATGCTGGGCGGGGCACAAACCTGCGAGGAATTGCGCCTATTTCAGCAGTCCCAGCCAGAGACTGTTGACGCGTGCCACGAAACCGGACGGATCATCGAGCTGTCCGCCTTCGCTCAACAGCGCCTGATCGAACAGAATGCGTGCCCAATCGCCAAAACGCTGTGCATCGCTCTCGTCCTTGAGTCGCTGCACCAGGGCATGCTCGGGGTTGATCTCCAGCACTGGCTTGCTGGATGTTACCTTCTGCCCGGCCGCCTTCAGCAGCCGCTCGAAATGTGCGCCCAGATCGTGCTCACCGGCCACCAGACAGGCCGGCGAACCCGTCAGCCGGTGGGTGACGCGCACGTCCTGGGCCTGCTCGGCGAGTGCAGTCTTCAGACGCGCGACCAGATCCTGATACTCGGCTGCCACCTGCTCCTGCTGTTTTTTCTCTTCGTCGGCCAGCGCGCCCAGGTCGAGGTCGCCTTTGGTCACGGACTGCAGCGGCTTGCCGACGAATTCGGTGAGATGGGTCACCAGCCATTCGTCGATGCGATCCGACAACAGCAGCACCTCGATGCCTTTCTTGCGGAATATTTCCAGATGCGGGCTGGATTTGGCCGCGCTGAAGGTTTCCGCCGTGATGTAGTAAATATTCTTCTGCTCGGGTTTCATGCGCGCCACGTAGTCCGCAAGTGCAACATGCTGGGCGTCCTGATCGGCATGTGTGGACGCTACCCGCAGCAATTTCGCCAGGCGCTCCTTGTTCGCGTGGTCTTCGATCACGCCTTCTTTCAACACCCGGCCGAACTCTTTCCAGAAAGTTGCGTATTTCTCCGGCTCCTTCTGCGCCAGTTCGTCCAGCAGATCCAGCAGCTTGCGCGTGGCACCGGAGCGCAAGACCTCGATGTCGCGCGAGTGTTGCAGGATTTCGCGCGAAATATTCAGCGGCAGGTCGCTGGTATCGATCACACCGCGCACGAAACGCAGGTACGGTGGCAGCAGCTGCTCGGCATCGTCCATGATGAACACGCGCTTCACATACAGCTTGATGCCGTGGCGATGCTCGCGGTCGCCGAGATCGAAGGGCGCGCGCTGCGGAACATAGAGGAGCGCGATGTATTCGTGCTTGCCTTCGACACGCGCATGCACGTGTGCCAGCGGCGCTTCGAAATCATGTGCAACATGTTTGTAGAATTCGTCGTACTCTTCCGGCTGGATCTCGTTGCGCGGGCGCGCCCAGAGCGCCGCCGCGCGGTTCACGGTTTCGTCGCCCTCGGCGTTGTCCTTGCGCATCATGATCGGCAGGGTGATGTGATCGGAGTATTTGCGGACAATGGTGCGCAGACGCAGTCCTTCGAGAAATTCGTCCTGGCCTTCGCGCAGATGCAGGATGATCCCGGTGCCGCGGGTCGGCTTCTCGACCGTCTCGAGGGTGTACTCGCCCTTGCCGTCCGAGGTCCAGCGCACGCCGTGTTCGGCACCCAGTCCGGCTCGGCGCGTGAGCAGTGTGACCGTGTCGGCCACGATAAACGCCGAATAAAATCCCACGCCGAACTGACCGATCAACTTGGCGTCCTTCTGCTGCTCGCCGGAGAGCGACGACAGGAATTGGCGCGTTCCGGATTTGGCGATGGTGCCGATGTTCTCCACCACCTCGCTGCGGCTCATGCCGATACCGTTATCACTCAGGGTGATGGTGCGCGCAGCCTTGTCGAAGTCCACACGAATCCTGAGTTCAGAATCGCCTTCGTACAGGGCGTCGTCACTGAGCGCCTCGAAACGCAGCTTGTCCGACGCATCCGAGGCGTTGGAAATCAGCTCGCGCAGAAAAATCTCCTTGTTGCTGTACAACGAATGAATCATGAGGTCCAGCAGCTGCCGGACCTCGGTCTGGAAACCGAGGGTTTCCTTATGGGTCTCAACACTCATGTGTGCATCTCCAACTCGCGTGAATAATGGCGGAACAGGGGAAAAATTAGGGCTCTCCGGTCTGATTTTCAAGCCCGTGAGCGGCGAGGCTTCTCCGACACGGTTAGCGGCTGGTTGACATGCAAAGACCGCTTGCAACTTGCTACGATTCACCGATAATTTCGCCCGTCCCGTCTCTGTCCGGGCAACCATAACAGACCCAAACGGATAATCCTTCAACATGAAATCGATCGAACACCTGTTGGAAGTCCTGATCTTCAACAGCCGCTGGCTGCTGGCACCGTTCTACCTCGGCCTCGTGGCCGGCATACTGATTCTGCTGATCAAGTTCGGCCAGGAGTTCTTTCACCTGATTCCACACGTACTGAGTGGAACTGAAGGCGACATCATTCTTGCCATCCTCACGCTGGTGGACATGTCGCTGGTCGCGAATCTGCTGATCATCATCATCTTCAGTGGCTATGAAAACTTTGTGTCCAAGATCGACACCGGTGGCCACGAAGACCGTCCGGAATGGATGGGCAAGGTCGATTTCTCCGGCCTCAAGATCAAGGTGATTGCCTCGATCGTCGCGATCTCCGCCATCGAACTGCTCAAGGCGTTCGTGAACGTCGATGCCGGACTGGAGACGCTGGCAGCGCAAAACAGTGAATGGACCTGGACCGCCATCGACAAGTCTATTGCCTGGAAAATGGGCATTCATATTCTGCTCGTGCTCTCGGGCGTTCTGTTCGCGCTCATGGACAAGGTCGCCGAAAGCACGCCCAAGCACGGCAGCAAGCACTGACACCGAGCACCCCGTGCAGCCCCCCGGCGCGGGGTGCTCATTTCCCCGTGGCGCGCATAGCCCACGCCGGAAACCTCCTGTTACACTCCTGTCCTGAACAACCGCCACCCGGCGGGGCAAGAACAAACGAACCGGAGACCACGCATGGAATGGCTTTCCGACCCGCAGGCCTGGGCGGCGCTCGCCACGCTCACCGCGCTCGAAATCGTTCTCGGTATTGATAACATCATTTTCATTTCCATTCTGGTCGGGCGCCTGCCAGCACGCCAGCGGGAAAAGGCGCGCATGCTGGGCTTGGGGCTCGCGATGCTCACACGCCTGGCGCTGCTGCTGTCGCTGGTCTGGATCATGAGCCTGAATACGCCGCTGTTCAGCGTGTTGAGCCAGGGCATCTCCGGACGAGACCTGATTCTGATCGCCGGCGGTCTGTTTCTGCTGGTGAAGAGCACCTCGGAAATCCACGAGAGTCTCGAGGGCGCGGCCGAAACTCGCAAGCATCAGGCGGTGGCATCGTTCGCCGGAGTGCTGATCCAGATCGCCATTATCGACATCGTGTTCTCGCTCGATTCGGTGATTACCGCCGTCGGCCTCGCGCAACAGATCGAAGTGATGGCGCTCGCCATCGTGATCTCGGTCGCGGTGATGATGTTCGCGGCACGCGCCATCAGCGACTTCGTGGACACACATCCGACTATCAAGATGCTGGCGCTGGCGTTCCTGATCCTGGTCGGCACGGCGCTGATCGCCGAGGGTTTCGATTTCCATGTGCCGCGCGGCTACATCTACTTTGCCATGGCGTTCTCGGTGGCGGTGGAGATGCTCAACCTGCGCATGCGTCGACACGCCGCGCCGGTGAAACTGCACAAGCCTGTCGCCCGTAAGCGCCGCGCATGATCAAAGCCGCCGCCACCCGTCTGCGGGCACTCGGGCCATGGCGCGCCACGCTGACGCTGACACTGGCCGTGGCCGTGCTGCATCTGCTCGCGGCCAGTCGCGTACCACTCAGCGCCGACGAGGCACACTACGCGCTCTACGGCCTGCACCTCGACTGGAGCTATTTCGATCACCCGCCCATGGTCGGTTGGATGCAGGCGTTGGTGCTGCGCTTCTCGGACAGCGAATTCGCGCTGCGCCTGTGGCCAATCCTGCTCTCCGCCCTCACGACGCTGGTGCTGTTTCTGTATACCCGCCGGCTGTTTCCTCAGGACTCGCCGTGGCTCGGCTTTTTCACCGTCGCGTTTTACCAGAGCGGCCTGCTGTTTCAGCTGCTGGGACTGGCGCTGGTACCGGAAACACCCCTGCTGTTTTTCACCCTGCTGGCACTGCTGGCCTTGCTGCGCGCCCTCGATCACGACCACTGGCGTGACTGGCTGACTTTCGGCCTATGCCTCGGACTTGCCGGCCTGTCCAAATATACGGCCGTGACACTGACGCTCACCGCCGCGCTGTTCGTGGTGCTGCAGCGCGGGCGCGATTCCCTGCGCATGCCCAAGCTGTGGATGGCGTTGTTTCTGTCGGCCATGGTGGCGCTTCTGGTCATCACACCGGTTTTATACTGGAACGCCGAGCACGACTGGATTTCGTTTCGCTATCAACTTGGTCACGGCTTTCGCGTTAAGGACTGGGAGTGGTCGCGTGTCGGTCTTTCACAACTGGGTCAGATATTCGCTTATGCGCCAGGCCTCTATATCTTCGGTCTGATCGCACTCGTCGCTGCGGCCAGGGCCTGGCGCGAGCGCGGTGTGCAGCTGACGCTGCTACTGGTGGTTCCGGTGCTGCTGTTGTTTGTCTCCGGCTCCGGCCGCGAGGAGACCCTGCCGCACTGGACCGCGCTGGCCTGGGCCGGGGTCACGCCGCTCGCGACTCGCTGGGTGCTGCACCATTGGACACAACGCCCGGTGCGCATACTGTTATATGGATCTGCCGGCTATTCGCTGATCTTTCTCACCCTGCTGTACACGCTGCTGCTGATTCCGTCGCTGCCGTTTCCGGGACCGCGTCATCCGCTCTCGCCGCTGCTCGGCTGGCCGGAGGCCGCAACGCGCGCAGCGGCACTGCGCGCGGATTTTGCCCGCGATGAACCCGAGGCGGTGCTGCTCGTGCCCAACTGGTCACTGGCCAGCCGTCTCGCCTGGTATGCACGCCCACAACCAGTGCAGGTGACCGATACCCGCTTTGACCAATTCGACCTGTGGTTTGGCACACCGCGGCCCGGTACCGACGGTGTGCTGGTCGTTCCCGACAGCATGCTCAAGGCCGGTCGCCGCATGCTCAGCCAATTCGACGCCTGCCGCGAAGCCGAACCCTATCGCGTTGTGCGCGGAGGCCTGACCGTCGTAACCTTCTACTTCTACCTGTGTCGCGACTATCGCGGCCCCTCTTTATGACGCTGAAACTGTCGGTGGTAATACCGACCTTCCGCGAGGTGCGCAACCTCGAGGCGGTGGCGCGGTCGATCGAGGTCGCATTGCGCGACCACCGATGGGCGTATGAAGTGATTTTCGTCGACGACAATTCGCAGGACGGCTCGGAAGCGCTGGCCACGCAGCTGGCCGACAAGCTGCCAGTGCGCATGATTGTTCGCCACGGGGAGAAGGGCCTGTCCACCGCCGTGCTGCGCGGCATTCACGAGGCGCACGGCGAGTTCGTGGTGGTGATGGATGCCGACCTGTCGCACCCGGCCGAGCGTATTCCGGACATGCTGGCGCTGCTCGAGCACAACAAAAAGGATTTCGTGGTCGGCTCGCGCTACGTGGCGGGTGGCTCGCTCGACCCGAGCTGGACCTGGTTCCGGCTACTTAACTCGAAGGTCGCCACCTGGCTGGCACTGCCACTGGCGCACATTCGCGATCCGATGTCCGGGTTTTTCGCCTTCCGGCACGCCGATTTGCCGGAGGCGCACCTGCTCTCACCGATCGGCTACAAGATAGGTCTGGAGCTACTGGTAAAAGGCGACTTTAAAAAACCGGGCGAGGTTCCGATTCACTTTGCCGACCGCGTGCACGGCGAAAGCAAGCTCACCTGGAAAGAGCAGGTGCGTTATCTGCGCCACCTGCGCCGCCTGTACCAGTTCCGCTTCCCGTTCCTCGCCGAGTTCATGCAATTCGGTGTTGTCGGCGGCAGCGGTTTCGCCGTCGACCTGCTGCTCTACCTCGGCCTGCAGTGGCTGACCGGCATGGGGCATGTTGCAGCGCGCGCCCTGTCGTTCTGGGGCGCGGCCAGCTGGAACTGGGCATGGAACCGGGCGCTGACCTTCTCGCACCGCAAGAAAACCGCCAAGCTCGGGCAGTGGTCAGGCTTCCTGTTCACCTCGCTGCTCGGCTTTGCCATTAACGTCGGCAGCTACTACGTGCTCACCCACTACGTGCCGTACTTCGAGGTGCACAAGATCCTGGCGTTGTTCACCGGCGTGCTGCTCGGTTTCGGCTTCAACTTTCTGACCGCGCGTCTGCTTGTATTTATTCCGTATGAAGCAGAACTGCTGGAAGAGGAGCGCCGTCCGCACAGACGCCAGCACTGACCCGCGCTAGCGCGCGGCTGGCGAACAGCCTGTGGGATTATCCTACTCGTCGGAAACCGCAGCCCGCAGTTTTGGCAACAGGCGCACCAGCTCCTCAACCGCCTTTTGATTGCTGGCCAGCCGGCGCAACGCTGCCTTCTCGTGCAACCATTCCTTGCGATTCACAGCCGGGAAGCCCATCACCTGATCCTTGTCTGCGATGTCCTTGGTCACGCCCGACTGCGCAAATACCACGGCCTGCGAACCGACGGTGACATGATCAGCCACACCGCACTGCGCGGCCAGGGTTGCGTAATCCTTGATCACCGTCGAGCCACCTATGCCGACCTGGCCACATAACAGTGATCGCGCGCCGATCTGCACATTGTGTGCGATGTGCACCTGGTTATCGATTTTCGTGCCTTCGCCCACGCGCGTCTCGCCCAGGGCGGCCCGATCGATACAGGTGTTGGCGCCGATTTCCACGTTCGACTCGATCACCACCGTTCCCACCTGCGGAAACTTCACATGCTCGCCGTTGCGGAATTTATAACCAAATCCATCGGAGCCGATGACGGTGCCGGCATGCAGAATAACGTTATCCCCGAGTCGCACGCCGTCGTAGAGCACCACGTTCGGGTGGAGTACGCAGTTTTCGCCGAGCGTGACGCCATCGCCGATACGGCAGCCGGCCATCACCCAGCAGTTGCGGCCGAGCGTGCTGCGCGCGCCGATGGACGCGAATGCCTCCACGCTCGTGCCTGCGCCAAGGCTTGCCGCCGGGTCGATGTGTGCCTTGGCGCTCAGCGTGCCAGCGCCCGCCTTCTGCGGATAAAGGCGCTGCAGGCAGGCGATGAAGGCCATCTCCGGATCATCGACGACCAGCAGGCAAGTGTCGGCATTCGCGCCATCGCCCGGCGTGCCCTTCGGCACGAGCACGGCGCTGGCCGTGGTGGTCTTGAGTTTGCCCGCGTATTTCGGACTACCGATAAAAGTCAGCTGATGCGCGCCGGCCTCGTCGAGGTTGGCAGCGGAATCGATGGTTTGCTGGGGGTTGTTGCCAAGGATGTCAGCACTGCACACCCCGGCAAGCTCTCTGATCGTGATGGCCATGGTTATCCTGAACTGCGTTCAATGAGGGGTTTTGCCTGCCTGCGCGCAGGGTAGCACAGCCAGGAAAGTTGCTGCAGCGGGCGCAAGCCGCTGCTTACCCTGGCTTTCCGGGCGGCGTGTACGCACCACTCTGCGCGAGATAGCCCTTGGGCCGGATGGCCACGGTATTGGTGACGTGGGTGCAGAGCACACCGTCGGCCCGGTAGAAACCAAACTCGAAGATCGGTGTGCTGCGTCCCTTCACGCGCAGCTCCTCGCGGATGCGCGCTTCCAGGGCCGGGTCGAAGTCGAAGCGCAATTCGAGATCGCTATCGCCGATCTCGCGAAAGTCGATGCTCTGGGCGCGCGTCCACACCGAGTAGTCGGGAAAAATATGCGCGCAGGCGATGGCGGCGATCGGATCAGCGAGATTCGCCTGGCTGCCGCCGAACATATGGCCGCCGAGATTGCGCGTGAAAAACCCGAGCGGCAGGCGGATGCACACATGCCGCCAGTTGTCGCGGTTCTCGACCAGCCGGATACCGAGCAGCCACCACGGCGGAAAGAACTCGATGTCGCGCCGCTTCTTGGCACCGATCAGACGAAACAGCCGCAGCGGGTTCATCGGGCTTGATGGCGTTGGCTCAGGTAATGGAAAATTTCTGGTGCGGATTCAAGCAGGTTAGTCCGCTTTACGCCCGCCAGAAAACGCTGCGCGGCGACGCGCTGAGCTGCGCTATTCGACCGTCACCGACTTGGCGAGGTTGCGCGGCTTGTCCACGTCCGTGCCCTTGAGCACGGCGACGTGGTAGGCGAGCAGTTGCAAAGGCACGGTGTAAACAATCGGTGCCAGCGCGTTGTCGATCGGGGCGACTTCGAACACCTGCACACCCGGGCCGGGCTCCACGCCGGAGTGCGGATCGGCGAACACGATGAGCTCGCCACCGCGCGCGCGCACTTCCTGCAGGTTCGACTTGAGTTTCTCCAGCAGCTCGTCGTTCGGCGCCACCGCGATCACCGGCATGGCGGCGTCCACCAGCGCGAGCGGACCGTGCTTGAGTTCGCCGGCCGGGTAGGCCTCGGCGTGGATGTAGGAAATCTCCTTGAGCTTGAGCGCGCCCTCCATGGCCACCGGGTACATGGTGCCACGGCCGAGGAACAGTGCGTGCTGCTTGTCGGCGAATTGCTCGGCGAGTTTTTTCAGGCTGTCGCTGGAGGCCAGCACGCGCTCGACGGCGCCGGGGAGTTCGCGCAGTTGTGCGACCAGCTTGGCCTCGACCTCGGGCTTGAGCCCATGGCGGCGTCCGAGCGCGATCACCAACAGCATCAACGCCACCAGCTGCGTCGTGAAGGCCTTCGTGGAAGCGACACCGATCTCCGGCCCGGCGCGCGTCATGAGCGTGAGATCCGACTCGCGCACCAGGGTCGATTCCGGCACGTTGCAGATCGCCAGTGAATGTCCGAAGCCGAGGCGCTTGGCCTCCAGCAGACCGGCGATGGTGTCGGCGGTCTCGCCCGACTGGGAAATGGTAACGATCAGTGAATTCTTGCGTACCACCGGCCGGCGATAGCGGAACTCGCTCGCCACTTCGATATTCGCCGGAATGCCGGCCAGCGATTCGAGCCAGTAACGCCCGATGAGTCCAGCGTGGTAACTGGTGCCGCAGGCGATGATGTGCACACCCTGCACCTTGTCGAATATTTCCGGTGCACCGGCGCCGAACGATTCTTCCAGCAGGCGATCCATACTAATACGCCCTTCAAGGGTGTCGGCCAGGGCGCGTGGCTGTTCGAATATTTCCTTGAGCATGTAGTGGCGGTACTCACCGCGCTCGACTGCATCGGCGGTCAGTTCGGAAATGCGCGCCGGGCGCTCGACCTTGGCACCGCTCTTGTCGTACAACGTCAACGTAGTGCGCGTGATATCGGCCACGTCGCCATCGTGCAGGAAAATGAACTTCTGCGTCACCGGCAGCAGTGCCGCCACGTCCGAAGCGATGAAGTGTTCGCCGACACCGATGCCGATCACCAGCGGGCTGCCGAGGCGCGCCGCCACCAGACGACCGGGTTCTTTCGTGCTCACCACACCGAGTGCGTAGGCGCCCTTGAAGTCGGCGACCGCGCGTTTCACGGCGGCAAGCAGGTCGAGGCCCTGACCGACGTGGTAGTCATAGATCTGGTGAACAATCACCTCGGTGTCGGTCTGCGAGGTGAACTCGTAGCCCTTTTTCTTCTGCTCGGCACGCAGCTGCTCATGGTTCTCGATAATGCCGTTGTGCACCACCGCCACAGTCTTGCGGCAAATGTGCGGGTGCGCGTTCTGCTCGTTCGGCACACCGTGCGTCGCCCAGCGCGTGTGCGCGATGCCGGTGCTGCCATGGAGGCGCGCTCGCGCCTCGCTGTCTACCATTGCCACCTTGCCGGGACGGCGCACGCGATCGAGATGGCCGTTGGCGTCGATGATCGCCACCCCGGCCGAATCGTAACCGCGGTACTCAAGCCGCTTCAGGCCCTCGATCAGGATCGGAACCACGTCACGCTGCGCGACTGCGCCGACTATGCCACACATAAGATTACCCTTTCGGTTTCTTGGTAGGCCGTTTCCAGCCCGGAACAGTAGTCTGTTTGGCACGGCTCAGCGTCAACTCGCCGGCTGGTGCATCCTTGGCAATCACCGACCCGGCGCCGATGGTGGCGCCGACGCCGATCTTTACCGGCGCCACCAGCACGCAATTCGAGCCGATCGAGGCGTTGTCCTCGATCTGGGTGTGATGCTTGTTGGCGCCATCATAGTTGGCGGTAATGGTGCCGGCACCGATATTCACGTCTTTGCCGACCGTGCTGTCGCCTACATAAGTAAGGTGGTTCACCTTGCTGCCGACACCAATGACGGACTTTTTAATCTCGACGAAGTTGCCAATATGCGCGTGCTCGGCAATGCGCGTCTCGGGGCGGATGCGCGCGAATGGCCCGATGCGGCAATCAGCGCCGATCTCGGCGTTCTCGATGACACAATTTGGCTGCACGAGCGTGTCCGCGCCGATCGTGCAACGCCGTAGCACGTTGTTTGGGCCGATGTGTACGCGGTCGCCCAGTATCACGTCGCCCTCGATCACCACATTTACATCGATGATGACGTCCTGTCCGCACGTCAGCGTGCCGCGCAGGTCGAAGCGTGCCGGGTCCATGAGCGTCACGCCTTGCTCCATCAACACAAGCGCCTGGTTGCGCTGATGCGTGCGCTCAAGATCGGCTAGTTGCGCCTTGCTGTTCACGCCGAGAATCTCCCATTCGGCCTGCGGTCGGGCGGTGCCAATCTCCTGCCCTTCACGCGCAGCCATGCCAATAACATCGGTCAGATAATACTCGCCCTGCGCATTCTGGTTGCCCAGGGCCGCCAGCCACTGCTTCAGGCGTGCGACCGGCGCCACCAGGATGCCGGTGTTGATCTCGCGGATGGCGCGTTCGGCCTCCGAAGCGTCCTTCTGCTCGACAATACGTGTTACCCGGCCGGCCGCGTCGCGCACAATGCGGCCGTAGCCGCTCGGGTCGGCAAGCTCGGCGGTCAGCAACGCCATGCCATCGTTGCCCGCGGCCTGCACCAACGCGCGCAGCGTGTCGATGCGGGTGAGCGGCACATCACCATACAGGATCAACAAGGTCTGGGCGCTGATCCCCGGCATGGCCTGCTGCACCGCGTGCCCGGTGCCGAGCTGCGGTTCCTGCCTGACCCACTGGACACCAAGGTGTTTGAGCTGCTCCGGCACCTGCTCGCCGCCGTGGCCGTACACGACATGAATGCTGCCCGGATTCAGCGCCTGAGCGCTGCGAATCACGTGCTCGAGCAGTGTCACGCCGGCCAGCCGGTGCAGCACCTTGGGCAGGCTGGAGCGCATGCGCGTGCCCTTGCCGGCGGCAAGAATCACGACAGCGAGCGAAGCGCGCACGGCAGAATTCATGGAAGGATTTAACCACAGGCGCTGGGGCTTGCCCACCGGCGCCGCTGGAAAACGTGCCGTTACTGAAGCGTGACGCCGCTGGCGCCCGGCTGGCCGGCGCGCAACTCATCCGGGGTGGCGTCACGCACGTCGCATACCGTGACACGGAATTTCACAGTCTGCCCGGCCAACGGGTGGTTGGCGTCCACGGTGAGCTTGCCGTTCTCGATGCGCTTCACTACAAAAGTGAGCATCTCGCCGCTGGCGTTCTGTGCCTCAAGGCTCGCACCCAGGTAGCGCAGCTCGGGTGGCACGTTCTCGAGGTCGTCGGTAAAGGTCAGCGCCGGATCGTGTGGGCCGAAACCTTCTTCCGGGCTGAGCGTTGCCTCGAAGCTGTCGCCGGTGCGCCGGCCTTCGAGCTGCTGCTCGATTTTGTCGAACAGGCCGCTGGCGTGGCCATGCAGATAAGGTACCGGGAGATCGCTCTGTTCGAAGAGCTGACCATGTTCGTCATGCAACGTGTAGGTCACTGACACGACCTTGCCGTTGCCAATTGCATCCGTCATTTCGCGGTTCACTCCAGTGGGCACGGAAATTTAAGACAAAAAAGCAGCCAAACTGTTAGCGCTTGGTCTTGTCGCGCAGTTTGCGGATGGAGCGGAGTTGCGCCACGGCGTCAGCCAGCTCGGCCTGCGCCTTGGCGTAGTCGATGTCGGACTTGCGGTCCTTGAGCGCCTCTTCGGCACGCTGCTTGGCGGTAAGCGCCGCGGCCTCGTCCAGATCCTTGGCGCGGATAGCGGTGTCGGCCAGCACCGTCACCACGTGCGGCTGCACCTCGAGAATGCCGCCGGATACGTAGAACAGCAGCTCCTCGGTGCCGGTTCGCACGCGCACCTCGCCCGGCTTCATACGCGCAATCAGCGGCGCGTGCCGTGGCAACACGCCGACCCCGCCGGTGACAAGTGGCGCGAACACCATCTCGGCCGTGCCGGAGTAAATCTCCTGCTCAGCGCTTACGATGTCAACATGCAAGGTCATGGCCATATCTATAAACCAATTATGAGTGCTTAGTTAAGGATGCGCGCATCGCGCACGACCTTAACTTAATACCATCTCACTTAATTACTTATCACTACCTTTAAAGCGTTTTGGCTTTATCGACGACTTCGTCGATAGTGCCGACCATGTAGAATGCCTGTTCCGGGATGTGGTCGTACTCACCGTCGACGATCCCGCGGAAACCGCGGATGGTCTCCTTGAGCGACACATACTTGCCCGGGGTGCCGGTGAACACTTCGGCCACGAAGAACGGCTGCGACAGGAAGCGCTGGATTTTGCGTGCCCGGCCGACAATGCGCTTGTCGTCTTCGGACAATTCGTCCATGCCGAGAATCGCGATAATGTCCTGCAATTCCTTGTAACGCTGCAAGGTCATCTGCACGTCGCGCGTGGTGCGGTAGTGCTCCTCGCCGATGACGTTCGGGTCCACCTGGCGCGAAGTCGAGTCGAGTGGATCGACCGCCGGGTAGATGCCAAGCTCGGCCACCTGGCGCGACAGCACCACGGTCGCATCCAGATGCGAGAACGTGGTCGCGGGTGACGGATCGGTCAGGTCGTCGGCCGGTACGTACACCGCCTGGATGGACGTGATCGAGCCGGTCTTGGTGGAGGTAATGCGTTCCTGCAGGATGCCCATTTCGTAGGCGAGGGTCGGCTGGTAACCCACCGCCGACGGCATGCGACCCAGGAGCGCCGACACTTCGGTGCCGGCGAGCGTGTAGCGATAGATGTTGTCGATGAACAGCAACACGTCGCGGCCTTCGTCACGGAAATTCTCGGCAATCGTCAGGCCGGTCAGCGCCACGCGCAGACGGTTACCGGGCGGCTCATTCATCTGGCCGTAGACCAGCGCTACTTTGTCGAGCACGCCGCCTTCCTTCATTTCGTGATAGAAGTCGTTGCCTTCACGGGTACGCTCGCCCACGCCGGCGAACACCGAGTAGCCGGAATGTTCCATGGCGATGTTGCGGATCAGCTCCATCATGTTCACGGTCTTGCCGACGCCGGCGCCGCCGAACAGGCCGACCTTGCCGCCCTTGGCAAACGGGCAGATGAGATCGATGACCTTAATGCCGGTTTCGAGCAATTCAGTCGAGGGCGCGAGCTCTTCGTACTTCGGCGCGGCGCGGTGAATCGGCATGGACTTCTCGGCACCGACCGGGCCCTTCTCGTCGATCGGTGAGCCGAGCACGTCCATGATGCGGCCCAGCGTTTTCTGGCCGACCGGCACGGAGATCGGGGCGCCGGTATTGCTCACTGGCACACCGCGTCGCACGCCGTCGGTGGTGCCCATGGCGATACAGCGCACCACGCCATCGCCGAGCTGCTGTTGCACCTCGAGCGTGAGCTTGGCGCTTTCGACCTTGAGCGCGTCATACACCTTCGGCATGTTTTCGCGCGGGAACTCCGCGTCAACCACTGCGCCGATGATCTGCACAATTTTTCCGTTAGCCATAGCCATTGCTCAATACCTCAAAAAATAAATCTTGTAGCCGCAGATAAACGCGAATAAATAAAAACGATATCTCTATCTATGTTCATCTGTGGCCAGAATCAAATGTCACACCGCGGCGGCGCCGCCAACAATCTCAGAAATCTCCTGGGTGATCGCCGCCTGGCGCGCCTTGTTGTAGCGCAGCTTCAGCTCGTCGATCATCTTGCCAGCGTTGTCGCTGGCCGCCTTCATTGCCACCATGCGCGCCGATTGCTCACACGCCAGGTTCTCGACCGCCGACTGGTACACGAGCATCTCGACGTAACGCGTCAGCAGGTCGTCGAGCACTTCCTTGGCATCCGGTTCATAGATGTAGTCCCAATAATATTCAAGCGCCTTCTCTTCCCTGGCGGGCAGCGGCAGCAACTGTTCGACGATCGGCTGCTGGGTCATGGTGTTGACGAAGCGGTTGTAGACGATAAACAGCCGGTCGATCTGGCCGGCGGAGTAGTCGTCGAGCATGGTCTTGACCGTGCCGATGAGTTGCTCGACGCGCGGCGAGTCGCCGAGGTGCGAGACATGCGAGGTGATGCGGCCGCCGGCACGCTTCAAAAACGCGAAGCCTTTGGAGCCGATGGTGCACAGATCGATCTCGGTCTGCTTTTCGCTCCATTCGCGCATGCTGCCAAGCGTGGCCTTGAGCAGGTTGGTGTTGAGACCGCCGCACAGGCCGCGATCGGAGGTGACGACGATGAAGCCGACACGTCTCACCGCGCGCTCCAGCAGAAACGAGTGCTTGTACTCGGGGTGGGCGTGCGCCAGGTGGCCGATCACGTTACGCAGCTTGTCGGCATATGGCCGGGCCTTGCGCATGCGTTCCTGCGCCTTGCGCATTTTGCTCGCTGCGACCATTTCCATGGCGCGCGTGATCTTCTGCGTGTTTTGCACGCTTTTGATCTTGGTGCGAATCTCTTTACCAATGGCCATGGCGGTTCCCGATGCTTACCAGCTGGAGTTGGCCTTGAAATCATCGAGCGCGGCGCGCAGTTTTTTCTCGATGTCGTCGCTGTACTCGGGTTTGGCGTTGATCTCGTCCAGCAGCGTGCTGTACTTGGCCTTCATGAGGGCATGCAGCGACTGTTCGAACGCCGGCACCTTCTTCACGTCAACGTCATCAATGTAGCCCTGGGTCACGGCGAACAGCACCACCGCCATCTGTGCCACGGTCATGGGTGCGTACTGCTTCTGCTTCATCAGCTCCATGATGCGCTGGCCGCGATCGAGTTGCTTGCGCGTGGCCGCGTCCAGGTCAGAGGCAAACTGCGCGAACGCCGCGAGTTCGCGATACTGGGCAAGCGCCATGCGCACACCGCCACCGAGCTTCTTGATGATCTTGGTCTGGGCCGCACCGCCGACGCGTGACACCGACAGGCCGGCATTGATCGCCGGACGAATGCCGGCGTTGAACAGATCGGTCTCGAGGAAGATCTGACCGTCGGTAATGGAGATCACGTTGGTCGGCACGAACGCCGACACGTCGCCGGCCTGGGTCTCGATGATCGGCAACGCGGTGAGCGAACCGGTCTTGCCCTTGACCTTGCCCTTGGTCATTTTCTCGACGTACTCCTCGTTCACGCGCGCGGCGCGTTCGAGCAGGCGGGAATGCAGATAGAACACGTCGCCCGGATAGGCCTCGCGGCCGGGCGGGCGGCGCAGCAGCAGCGAGATCTGGCGATAGGCCCAGGCCTGCTTGGTGAGATCGTCATAGATGATCAGCGCGTCGCGCCCGGAGTCGCGGAAGTATTCGCCCATGGCGCAACCACTGTACGGCGCGATGTACTGCATGGCAGCGGAATCCGCGGCGGTCGCCGCGACCACAATGGTGTGGCCCATGGCGCCGTTCTCTTCGAGCTTGCGCACCACGGACGCCACCGACGAGGCCTTCTGGCCGATGGCGACGTAGATGCAAATGACGCCGGTGCCCTTCTGGTTGATGATTGTGTCCACCGCCACCGCGGTCTTGCCGGTCTGGCGGTCGCCGATGATCAGTTCGCGCTGGCCGCGGCCGATCGGCACCATGGCATCGATCGCTTTGAGACCGGTCTGCACCGGCTGCGACACCGACTGGCGCTGAATAACGCCCGGTGCGATTTTCTCGATCGGGCTGGTCTCGGTGGCATTGATGGCACCGCGCCCGTCTATCGGATTGCCGAGTGCATCCACCACGCGGCCGATCAGCGCCTCGCCGATCGGCACTTCCAGAATCTTGCCGGTGCAGCGCACGCTGTCACCTTCGGTGATGTGCTTGTACTCACCGAGAATCACCGCGCCCACCGAGTCGCGCTCGAGGTTGAGCGCCAGGCCGTACGTGTTGCCCGGGAATTCGATCATTTCGCCCTGCATCACATCGCTCAGACCGTGGACGCGCGCGATGCCGTCCGTGAGGCTGACCACCATGCCTTCGGTGCGCGCTTCGGCCTTCGTCTCGAATTTCTCGATGCGCGACTTGATGAGTTCGCTGATTTCGGAAGGATTGAGCTGATTCATAACGCTACCTTTAACGGTTCAAATGGGTTGCCAGCGCGTGCAGCTTGCCCTGCACGGAGCCGTCGATGACGATGTCGCCGGCGCGGATCACGATGCCACCTACCAGCGCCGGATCGATGCGCGTGGTGAGATCGATGTCGCGCCCCAGGCGTCGCTTGAGCGCCCCGGCGATCGCCTTGAGTTGGGTCTCGCTTACTTCGTATGCCGAAATCACCTCGGCCTCGATTCGGTTCTCGGCGTCGGCGCGCAGCGCTTCGTAGAGTGCGGCGATTTCGGGCAGCAGCGGGAGTCGGTGGTTTTCGCTCAGCAGGCGGATGAGGTTGGCGCCATCCTTGTCGAGCCTCTTGCCACAGATATCAAGAAAAAACTCGATGAATCGCGCATGCGGCACGCGTGGATTTTCCGCGAGCGCCGCAACCTGCGGATCTTGCATCACAGTGACAGCGAGCCGCAGCATCTCCGACCACGGCTTGAGTGCCTTGTGCTCAGACGCGAGGCGGAATACCGCTTCGGCGTAGGGGCGGGCGAGTGTGATGCGCTCGGTCATGCGCCGGCCCTTACAGTTCCTTCACCACGCCGTCGAGGAGCCTGGCGTGTGCCTTGGCATCGATCTCCTTTTCGAGGATCTTTGCGGCACCGGCCACTGCCAGCTCGGCCACGGCCTGACGCAGCCGCTCGCGCGCCGCATTACGCTCGTGCTCGGCCTCAACGCGCATGGCGGCAACCAACCGGCCGCCCTCTTCCTTCGCCTGTGTCTTGGCTTCGTCCAGGATCTGGGCGGCACGTTTGGCAGCCTCGGCGAGCATGTCGGCCGCGTGCTCGCGCGCCTCGCGCAGAGCCTCGGTGGCCTTCTGCTGGGCCAAATCGAATTCGTGATGCCCACGTTCGCCGGCGGCGAGGCCATCGGCGATGAGCTTCTGGCGCTCTTCCATGGCGCGCATGAGCGGCGGCCACACAAACTTCATCGTGAACCAGACGAGCAGCGCAAAGCTGATCATCTGGCCAATCAGCGTGATGATATTGATGTTCATGTCGCATACTCCCCTTGGAGACAGCGGGCCCGCGGCATTTCGCCAGTCGGCCCGGTTACTGGCCGGCGACGGCCTTGAGCGCCGCGACGAATGGATTGGCGGTGGTGAACCACAGCGCCAGGCCTACACCAATCATGGTCACCGCATCGAGCAGGCCGGCGACAATAAACATCTTCACCTGCAGCATCGGGACCATTTCCGGCTGACGTGCGGCGCCCTCCAGGAACTTGCCACCGAGGATGCCGAAGCCGATCGCGGTGCCGAGCGCGCCCATGCCGAGGATGATGCCCACCGCGATCGCGGTCATGCCGTACAGAGTTTCCATCGTTGTTCCTCCGAAAGGATTAAGAAGTTGAAAGTCGAAACCGGGTCAGTGACTGTTCTCGCTGGCCATGCTGAGGTACACGATCGTCAGCACCATGAAAATGAACGCCTGCAACGTGATGATGAGCAGGTGGAAGATCGCCCAGCCGAGCTGCAATACGCCGGCGAGTGGGCCGAGCAGCCAGCCCCCGCCATACATGAGCGCGATCAGAATGAAGATCATTTCGCCGGCGTACATGTTGCCAAACAGTCGCAGCGCCAGCGAGATCGGTTTGGCGACGAGTTCCACCAGATTGAGCAGCAGGTTGGCGGGAAACAGGTACGGGCCAAACGGGTGTGTGAGGAACTCCTTCGCGAAGCCGATCGGACCCTTGATCTTTAAGTTGTAGAAAATGATGAGCAACAGCACCGACAGCGACAACCCGAACGTGGCGTTGAGATCGGTCGAGGGCACGACGCGCAGGTAGTGGACACCGATCGTGCTGGCTCCGAGCGGCAGCAAGTCGACCGGGACGATGTCCATGGCGTTCCACAGAAACACCCAGCAGAAAATCGTGAGCGCGAGCGGCGCGATCAGTACGCTGCGGCCATGGAAGGTATCCTTGACCTGCTTGTCGACGAATTCGACGAGTATCTCCACGAAGTTCTGCAAACCACCGGGCACACCGGCGGTGGCGCGGCGTGCTGCGATCCCGAACAGAACCACGATCACCAGACCCAGCAGCAGCGAGAAGAATAACGTGTCCACGTGCAAGACCCACGCACCCGCCCCGGTCTTGAGGTTGGTGAGATGGTGGACAATGTAGTCCGTTGAGGACGATGGACCTTCAGGCGCGCTCATGACAGAAAATCACTTAAATTCCAGCTTTGCCCGCACCGGAAGCAGTGCCAGCCAGTACACCATCAGGGTCAGACTATAACCGACAATCAAGGGGAGAAACGCCACTCTGAATGCACCGATGGCCAAAGCAAACAGCCCAACCGTCATTGCAATCTTCACGGCTTCGGCCGAGTAAAACCGCTGCAACACCTGCTCTGCGGGTCGCACCGCACCATTCCCGAATATTCGCACTGCCATATAAAGATTGGTCACAACGCCGATCGCCGCGCCAGTGAGCGCCGCACCCGCCGTGGACCACCCCCATGCAACCGTGCAAACCACGGCAAGGGCAAGCGCCATTCCCGCTTGCGCCAGCACTATGTTATAAGCTGTTGATTTATATCCCATCTCGTGGGCAAAGCACGGTGGCCAGGCAGTTTGACCGGCAAATACGACGTTGCGACGGTGCCTTCAGTGCCATTAAGACATCACCTCTGTAAGAGGTTTGCCAGCGGTTGCTAACAATCTTGAAGGACAGCTGGTGCTTAAACTGCCTTCTGGCGGCCTTGGCTGCCAAGAATTCAGGGCGCGCAGTATAAAAGACCCTGGCCGTTGGGGTCAACGATATAAGAGAATAATGAAAAACTTATATTCAGTTATATGGACATGATTTATGCAGGGAGCGTCAGATTCTTTCGGAACATGGCCTTATGCACATCACCGATGCTGATAATCCCGAGCAGCCGCTTGCCCTGCGAGACCGGAATACGACGGATGCGGTTGCGAAACATGATCGAGGCCGCTTTGAGAACCGGCATGTCCGGTTCAGCCATGTAGACGATTGCAGTCATGAGATCGCCGACCCGCAGATTGACCACATCCCGGTACTCGCGTTCGAGCTGTTCGAAATCGGGTGTGGACGGATTCGCAATGAAATCCTGCAGTTTGGGAAACATGGCGTGCAGAATATCCTTTTCGGAGATCATCCCGACCAGCTTCCCCTCGCCATCCACGACCGGCAAGCCGCTGATCTTGTTAAAACACATGATCGTGGCGATGTCCCGGACGGAGTCCGTAGCGCTCGCTGTTTTCACGGCCGTGGTCATGATGTCTTTTACAAGCATTTTTCTCCCCCCGCCGGAAATCCGGCCTGATTAACTATAATTGTTTTGAAGTCTAGTGGTTATGGGGGTGCCGGGAACATGAGCCGCAACCGCGTCTCGGCACCATGGCCACTATGTTACCGAGTCCTGCCATGCTGTCCACAACTACCCCACGGCCGCTGCGGGCGGGTGGCGGTAATGTGTGTGGTCGATCAGGCTGGGCGCGAAACGGGTAGCTTGTCCAGGTACCGGTCGAGAAACTCGCGCACATATTCGGGTGGACGGGCGCCGCTGAACTGATCGACCGGTGCGCCATTCACAAACAGGATCGCAGTCGGGAAGCCGCGCAGTTTGTAGCGCCCGGCAAGCTTCATGTTTTCGTCGGCTTCGACCTTGGCCAGTACAAAGCGACCGGCGTACTCCTCCACGAGGCGTTCGAGCACCGGCGTCAGCACCCGGCAGGGCGGGCACCAGTCGGCCCAGAAATCCACCAGCACCGGCGTGTTCGAGGAGGAGGCGATCACGCGCTCGGCAAAATCGTCTTCGTTGACGTCGATGTTATTCGGGCCGGCGGCCATAGTCGGTGCTCCGGGGATTGCGGCTGCGCATCTTAACTTGTCGCTATCCTGGCGGAAACTGCTCTAGACTTCAGGCACACTGCTCGTGGGCAAGCATGACCGTCTCCCGGACCGCAGACCTTGCTAGGGATGGATTCTTCAACGACCGGTGAGAGGCAAGACATGGCTACGAATCCCGGCAGGGTGCTCGAGCTTCCCGCGCTGCACAATCGGTTGAGCGTGTTCCGCGACCGCACGCACGCCGGTGAAGTGCTGGCCGACATGCTCAGCGCCTATCGTGGCAGCAACGCGCTGGTGCTCGGCATCCCCGTCGGTGGCGCGCCGGTAGCGGCGGCGATCGCGCGCGCCCTCGCGCTGCCGCTGGACGTGGCGGTGGTGAGCAAGCTGACCCTGCCGTGGAACACCGAGGCCGGCTACGGCGCGTTCGCCTTCGACGACACATTGCGCCTGAATGAAATGCTAATGACGCGCGCCGGCCTGAGCGAGGCAGACATCGAGACCGGAAAAGCACGTGCGCAGGAGAAAGTGATGCGACGCGTGCAACTGCTGCGCGGTGACCGGCCGTTCCCGGATCTTTCGCAACGCAGCGCGATTCTGGTGGATGATGGTTTGGCCTCGGGCTTTACCCTGATGGTCGCGGCAGACATCGAGACCGGAAAAGCACGTGCGCAGGAGAAAGTGATGCGACGCGTGCAACTGCTGCGCGGTGACCGGCCGTTCCCGGATCTTTCGCAACGCAGCGCGATTCTGGTGGATGATGGTTTGGCCTCGGGCTTTACCCTGATGGTCGCGATCGAGGCCTTGCGGCACCAGAAGGCGAAGGAGATCGTGGTGGCTGTGCCGACCGCGCATACCGAACCGGCCGCGCGTATCGCGCCGCTGGTCGAGGCGCTCTACTGCCCGAATCTGCGCGCGGGCACGAGCATCGCCGTGGCCGATGCCTACCAGGAATGGAGTGACGTTGCAGAAGAAGACTTGGTCACGCTGCTCAGAGGCACTGTGCGGTACTGAGCGGTGCGAAAGAACTACTGCACTGCCGGTGGGACCGGCAGCGGCTCGACCTCGGCCGGCTTGTCCTCGGTGGCCGGGGGCGGCGAGAATTCAACCGGTGCTTCTGTTGCGGGCGTGGCGGCCGGGGGTGGTGTGGCAGCCGGCTTGCCGCTGGGCTTGTATTTCGTGACCTGTTCCATCGCTTCCTGCACATCCTTCTCGGTCATTTTCGCCTTCAGGGCGTCGCGCAGCTTCACGGCCTTGGCGTTGCCCTGGTTGGCGGACAACGTGTACCAGGTGAGCGCCGGAATCTCGTTGTCCTTATAGTTGAATCCGTACTGAAACAGGACGCCGAGCTCGAGCTGCGCCCCGCTATCGCCGGCCTCGGCGGTGCGGCGAATGTCGTCGAGATCGGCGCGCGCGGCACCCGACCACAGGATCGCGGTAAGCAGAGCGGCGGCGAGCCCAAGGATGGGCGAGGTAGACCGCGCCGGGAGCTGGCGGTCGAAGGTGCGTGCAAAAACCGTCATGGTGGTCTCCTTGTTCGATGGCAAATAGCGCCGTTTCTTCCAGCTTAGTCCGACTATTTGATGCGCGCGAGAATGCCGTCCAGTTCATCCATGCTGTTGTATTCGATCACGAGCTTGCCCTTAGCGCCGCTCGTCTGCAAAAGATGCACGCGCGCGCCGAGTTTATCGGAAAGCTTTTCCTCCAGGGCGCGGACATCCGGGTCCTTGGCGTGCACTGCCTTGGGTGCATGCGGGCGTTCGAGCAGGCGGCGCACCAGGTGCTCCGTTTCACGCACCGACAGGCCCTTGTCCACCACCTGGCAGGCGGCCTCGCTCTGCGCCTTGCCGGAAAGTGCGAGCAGTGCGCGCGCATGGCCCATGTCCATCTTGCCCAGCTCCAGCATCTCGCGCACGTCGGCATTGAGCGTGAGCAGGCGCAGCAGGTTGGTGACCGCGGCGCGTGAACGGCCAACGCTCTCGGCGGTCTGCTGGTGAGTCATGCCGAATTCGTCGATCAGGCGCTGCAGCGCGGTCGCTTCCTCGACTGGGTTCAGGTTCTCGCGCTGGATATTTTCAATGAGCGCGATGGCGATCGCCGCTTCGTCGGGAATGTCGCGCACCACCGCCGGCACGCTGTGCAGGCCGGCCATCTGCGCGGCGCGCCAGCGGCGCTCGCCGGCAACGATCTCGTAACGGCCGGCGCCGATCGGGCGCACCACGATCGGCTGCACCACGCCCTGCGCCCGGATCGAGTCGGAAAGCTCCTGCAACGCGGCCTCGCCCATGTGCGTGCGCGGCTGATACTTGCCGCGCTGCAGCAGGTCGACCGGCACGTGCTTCAACTCATCCTTGGCGGATGCGGCGCTCTCGATCGCACTGCCGAGCAGTGCATCCAGGCCGCGGCCGAGTTTTGGCTTCTTGGTGCTCATGGTCATATAGCGTTATTTTTGTGCAAGCTTGTTTACCTTAAATCTCGTGGTTCAGGCGGCCTCGTCGCGGCGCAACAACTCGCCGGCCAGCGCCAGATAAGCCTGCGCGCCCTTGGACTGCATATCATACGTGATCACCGCCTGACCGTAGCTTGGCGCCTCGGCCAGACGGATATTGCGCGGAATAATGGTGTTGTAGAGCTTGCTGCCGAAGTGCTGGAGCAGCTGTGCCGAGACTTCGGTGGCCAAGCTGTTGCGTGGGTCGTACATAGTGCGCAGCAGGCCGCCGATTTCGAGTTGCGGGTTGAGCGATTCGCGCACGCGCTGGATGGTGGCGACCAGCGACGACAGGCCCTCAAGCGCAAAGTATTCGCACTGCATCGGAATCAGCACCGTGTCCGTGGCGACCAGCGCGTTCAGAGTGAGCAGGTTGAGCGAGGGCGGGCAATCAATGAGGATGTAGTCGTAGTTGCCCTGGACACTTTCGAGCGCACCGCGCAGGCGGCGCTCGCGCCGGTCGAGGTTGATCAGCTCGATTTCGGCGCCGGCCAGGTCGCTGTTCGCCGGCACCAGATCGTAGCCGCCTTCGGTCTTGTGCAGCGCCTTCTCGATCGGCTCAATGCCGAGCAGCACCTGGTAGATGGTGGTGTCGAGTTCGTCCTTGGACACACCGCTGCCCATGGTGGCGTTGCCCTGCGGATCAATGTCGATGAGCAGCACGCGCCGCTTGGTCTTCGCCAGCGACGCGGCAAGGTTAATGCTGGTCGTGGTCTTGCCGACCCCGCCCTTTTGATTGGTAACTGCGATGACCTTCGCCATAGACAACATTTCGATTATCCGTCACGACCGCAGTGTGATAATGGCCAGATGGCGCGCGGCTTCGAGGCCCGGCACCTTAAGCGCCACCACCTCGCTGACGGTGTAGTCCGCCGGGATCGCCGCCAACTCCCCTTCCGGATACACACCCTTCATGGCCAGAAACCGGCCGCCCGGGGTGCACAGATGGCGTGCGTTCGTCAGCATATCAGCAATGCTGGAAAACGCGCGCGCCACAAGGGTATCGAATTTTTGCTCGGGGCGGTAATTTTCCACCCGGGCCTGCACCACTTCGACGTTTTTCAGGCCCAGCTCACCAACTGCCTGGGTGACGAACCTGGTTTTCTTGGCATTGGCGTCAAGCAGCGTGAAAGTACAATCCGGCCGGGCAACAGCCAGTGGTATGCCCGGCAGACCCGGGCCGGTACCGATGTCGAGCACACGTGGACCTTGCAGAAAAGGCAGCAACACCAGGCTGTCGAGCAGGTGGCGCGTGATCATCTCTTCCGGATCGCGCACCGCGGTCAGGTTATAAGCCGCGTTCCATTTAGCAAGCAGGCGCACGAAGGCCAGCAGCCGTTGCCGGTCTTCTACCGGCAGCGGCACGCCGAGTTGTTGAAGACCTTTTTCGAGACGGTTGTGGAGTGGGTCAGGGTTCAGGGTTTGGTGGCCTGGGTAGTGAGCGCATCCAGGACCCCGGTCATTTTCTGCACCACTTCGGCGCGATCGCCAATCTGGTAGCGTGCCACGAGGTCCGCCGGTGCAGTGTATCCCACCCAGACCACGCCCGCCGCATCCTCCCAGGCCAAGACCTTGAGCGGCAGGTCGAGCCCGCTCTTGGGGTTGCTCTGCATAAGCGGCGTGCCGAGCTTCGGATTGCCGAAAATCAGCACCTGCGTGGGCTTGAGTGCCATATCGGCCTTTTTCGCCGCTGCGGCGTGGTCGACGCGCGCCACCACACCGATTTCCTTTTCTTTGAGCGCCGCCTCAAGGCGGTCCATGGTGACGGCCACGCTGTGGCTGCTCTGCTTCGTGATCATGTTGCCCTCCGCATAGACGGTGTTGCTCAATACCAGGCTAAATAACAGCAATGTGAGTGCGCGCATGGCTCTGCTCCTTGAGTTGATGGGGTAGTCCGGTGACCGCCGGTCGCGGCCACCGTGTAGTTCGTCCAGCCGGGACTGGACGATCCGGTGGACACGAGTAGTCTGACGCGGCAGTCACGGAACCCTTACATATCAACACGGAGGACCCAATGAAAAAACTGTTTGCCCTGCTGTCGACACTCGCTGTTGTACCGGCCTATGCCGCCGATGAATACTCGGCCCCGGCCCCGGCCCTGCCCGCCGCCGCTGCTCAACCGGCCGCGGCGGCACAACCTGTCGCCCAACCCAAGTCCACCGGGACCATGACGCGCGCCCTGTTCACCAGTGCCGTGCAGGACCGCGAGCCGGTGGACAAAGTTACCAGCCTGTTCAACGACAAGAACCGTATCTACTTCTTCAGCGAGATCAAAGACGCAGCGAACCAGAAGGTTACGCACCGCTGGGAATATAACGGCAAGGTGGTGTCGGAAACGAGTTTTGACGTTGGCGGCAACCGCTGGCGCGTGTACTCGAACAAGACCCTCGACCCGAGCCAGACCGGCGAGTGGAAAGTTTCGGTGGTGGATGAAGCCGGCAGCACGCTCGGCGCCAGCACCTTAACTTATGAAGCGGCTCCAGCCGTCAAGCCCGTCGCGGAACCAGCGGCGGCGCAACCGGCAGCCGCTCAACCCGCAGCTCCGGCGCGCTGATCTGGATTTTGGGAACGCGTAATGCTTGGCCACAGATGAACGCAGATTAAGGCATGTGTTGCTGAAAAACTTCAGCCGTTGTTATCCGGCTTTAGCTGCGTTCATCTGTGGCTGCAGTTTGTGTGTTTCTCAGGCACGGCGCTTGAGGTGCACGAGCAACAGTGAAATGGCCGCCGGCGTGATACCGGAGATGCGCGCCGCCTGGCCGAGGGTCGCGGGGCGATGGCGCGCGAGTTTCTGGCGCGCTTCGATTGACAGGCCGCGCACCACGGCGTAGTCCAGTTCTTCCGGCAGGCGCGTGTCTTCGTGGCGCTGGTGTTTATCGATCTCGTCCTGCTGGCGATCGATGTAGCCGGCGTACTTGGCCTGGATTTCGATCTGTTCCGTGACCTGCACAAAGTCCATTGCGCCAATGACGGCGCCTGGATCGTCGACCGCCGACCCGGCGCCGGACAGCGCCGTGAGTGCTGTGTAACTGACTTCCGGCCGGCGCAACAGCTCCAGCAGGTTGTACTCGTGGGCAAGCGGCGCACCGAGCACACGCTGTTCCTCACTCTCCGCCACCATACCCGGTTTGAGCCAGATGCCGCGCAGACGCTGCTGCTCACGCGCGATCGCTTCGCGCTTGGCCGCGAAACGCTGCCAGCGCGCTTCGCCCACCACGCCGAGCGCGCGGCCGGTTTCAGTGAGGCGCAGATCGGCGTTGTCCTCGCGCAAGCTCAGGCGATACTCGGCGCGCGAGGTGAACATGCGATACGGCTCGGTGACGCCGCGGGTGATGAGGTCGTCGATCAACACACCGAGATAGGCCTCGCTACGCTTCGGCCACCAGCCTTCTTCTCCCTGCGCGGCGCGCGCGGCGTTGATGCCGGCCACCAGGCCCTGCGCGGCCGCCTCTTCGTAGCCGGTGGTGCCATTGATCTGGCCGGCGAAATACAGGCCCGCGATCGCCTTGGTTTCGAGCGTCGGTTTTAGGTCGCGCGGGTCGAAGTAATCGTATTCAATCGCATAACCGGGACGGGTGATGTGCGCCTGCTCGAAGCCCGCGATCGAACGCACCGCTTGCAGCTGCACATCGTAAGGCAGGCTGGTGGAGATACCGTTCGGATAAATCTCATCACTGTCCAGCCCTTCCGGTTCGACAAACACCTGATGCCGGCCCTTGTCGGCGAAACGCACGACCTTGTCCTCGATCGACGGGCAATAACGCGGGCCCACGCCTTCGATCACGCCGGTGTACATCGGCGAGCGGTCGAGGCCGGCGCGGATGATGTCGTGGGTGCGCTCATTCGTATAGGTGATGAAGCACGATACCTGCTGCGGGTGTTCGGACGCATTACCGAGAAACGAGAACACCGGTGTCGGAGTATCGCTGGCCTGCTCCTCCATGGCCGAGACATCGATGCTGCGCTTGTCAATTCGTGGTGGCGTACCGGTCTTGAGCCGGCCGACATTCGGCATGAGCTCGCGCAGGCGCAGCGCCAGCGCATTCGCCGGCGGGTCGCCAGCGCGTCCTCCCTGGTAATTGGTGAGGCCGATGTGAATGCGCCCGCCGAGAAAAGTGCCGGTGGTCAGCACCACGGCGCGCGCCATGAACCGCAGACCCATCTGGGTCACGACGCCAGAGACGCACGAGCCGTCGACAATCAGGTCATCCACTGCCTGCTGGAAAATACTGAGATTCGGCAACTCGCTGAGCAGCGTGCGCACCGCCTGCTTGTACAACACCCGGTCGGCCTGCGCGCGGGTGGCACGCACCGCCGGGCCCTTGCGTGCATTCAGAATGCGGAACTGGATGCCGGCACGGTCGGCCGCACGTGCCATGAGGCCGCCGAACGCATCGACCTCTTTCACCAAGTGGCCCTTGCCGATGCCGCCGATCGCCGGGTTGCAGGACATGGCGCCAACGGTCTCGACATTGTGTGTGAGCAGCAGTGTCGTGGCGCCCATGCGCGCACAGGCCGCAGCCGCCTCGGTACCGGCATGGCCGCCGCCAATTACGATTACGTCATAAGTTTCGGGGTGTAACATGAAGCTACCCGTCGGGTCCGCGCACAGATGCCAATGATAGCAGGCCGCAGCCCTTCGACTATTCTTATAGCTGCACGCAACCGGCTCGGGCCCGAGCCGATAACCCCGCACAAACCCTGGAAATCGTCACGTGAAACCACTGCCCCACGAACCGACGCGCGACGCCAGCGACGACTATAAGGCCATGACCGCAGCGGTTATCGGCCAGACCGAGAGCCTGATCCTCGGTAAAGCACAGCAGGTGAAGCTCGCCTTTGCCTGCCTGCTGGCGCGCGGCCATCTGCTGATCGAAGACCTGCCGGGCATGGGCAAGACCACCCTCGCCCACGGGCTGGCGCGCACCCTCGGCCTGTCTTTCCGGCGCATCCAGTTCACCAGCGATCTGTTGCCGGCCGACCTGCTCGGGGTTTCCATCTATCAACCGGACTCGCGCGATTTCCGTTTTCATCCTGGGCCGGTGTTCACCCAATTGTTGCTGGCCGATGAATTGAATCGCGCCACACCCAAGACCCAAGGCGCGTTGCTCGAAGCCATGGAGGAACACCAGGTCACCAGCGACGGAGTCACCCACCCGCTGCCCGAACCGTTCTTCGTGATCGCTACCCAGAACCCGCGCCATCAAATCGGCACCTATCCCCTGCCCGAGTCGCAGCTCGATCGCTTCCTGATGCGCATCGACATGGGCTATCCGGATCGGGTTGCGGAGCGCGAACTTTTGAAGGGCCGTGACCGGCGCGAGCTGCTCATGGAACTCCGGCCAGTGCTCGATCCTGCGCGCCTGGTGGCATTGCAGCGCAAGGTCAGCGAGGTGCACGCCGCCGATGCGCTGCTCGATTACATTCAGGACCTGATCGCTGCCAGCCGCCGCTCACCGCGCTTCACCCATGGCTTGAGTCCGCGCGCCGGTCTCGCGCTGTTGTCGGCGGCGCGTGCCTGGGCCTTTCTCGCCGGCCGCAATATGGTGTTGCCGGAAGACGTGCAGACCGTGGCGCCGGGTGTCATGGCGCATCGCTTGCCGGCCGCTGAGGGCCGGACGAGCAGCAGCGTGCTGGTCGCCGAACTAATCCAGTCCGTATCGATTCCCTGATGACCAAAGGCGCGGAAAACCTGCTCCGGCGTTTTCCGCACTCCCGCCATCCCTGGCGGTCGGAAGTGGTGCTCGGAACGCGGCAGATCTATATCCTGCCGACCCGGCACGGCCTGCTGTTCACGCTGGTGCTGGTGGCGCTGGCGCTCGCCGCGGTCAACTACAGCAACGCCCTCGCCTACCTGCTCACCTTTCTGCTCGCCAGCATGGCAGTCGTGTCGCTACTGCATGCGCAGCGCAACCTGCTCAAGCTGCGTGTTACCGCAGCCGGTGGCGATCCGGTGTTTGCCGGCGAGCCGGCGCTGTTTCGGATTTGCTCTGACAATGACAGTGGTGCGCGCTACGCGCTGCGGATCGAGTCGGCACGCGGCGTGCTGCCACCGTTCGATATTCCGGCGCATGACACACGCTGCGTCGCACTATCTGTACCGACCGTGAAGCGTGGCTGGCTCGATTGCCCGCCGCTCACGCTCGCCAGTGTTTATCCACTCGGTTTGACGCGCGCCTGGTCGCGTCGCCTGACGCTGCCGGCACGCTGCCTGGTCTATCCAAAACCAGCCGATGAAGCACCGTGGCAGACAGCGGCCGGCACTGAGGGCGAGAGCCGGCCGGGAGTCACACAGGACGGAGAAGACTTCACCGGCCTGCGCGCCTACCAGCCGGGCGATGCACTGGCGCGCATCAGCTGGAAAACCCTGGCGCGTGGCCAAGGCCTGTACACCAAGGAATTCCGCGCGCCGCTCGCCGAGAGCGTGTGGCTCGACTGGGATGCATTGGTGCCACATGACGCCGAGACACGTCTTAGCCTGATTTGTCGCGCCGTGCTGGATGCGGAAGACCGCGGTCTGGCCTACGGGCTGCGTCTACCGGGTGTCGTACTCGAACCAGACAGTGGTGCGGCACATCGTCACCATTGCCTCGAGGCCCTGGCCCTGCATGAAATCAGCGACTGAGGCCTTACAGCAGGAGAACGCGCTCGCCGAGCGCGCCGCCGGCTACTGGTTGCTGGGCGCGGCAGTCGTGGTGCTGGTCCCACATGTAGCGCGCTTGCCGGTGTGGCTGAGTACGGTGCTCGCGGCATTATTCGCCTGGCGATTCTTTATCGTCCAGCGCGCCTGGCCGGCGCCCAACCGCTGGTTGCGCTGGTTGCTCACCGCAGTGCTCGTTTTCCTGCTCTACCGTCAGTACGGCACGCTGCTCGGGCGCGATGCCGGTAGCGCCCTGCTCGCTGCCATGCTGGCGCTCAAGTTTATGGAGTTGCAACGGCTGCGCGATTACGTGCTGTGCGTGTTGCTGATCTATTTTCTGATTGTCATCGGCTTTCTCTACTCGCAGGCGATGTGGCTGGTGGTTTATCTGCTGGCGGTGTTCGTGCTGACCACTGCCACGCTGATTCGTCTCGCCGTACCCGGTGCACGCACACGCTTCGCGTTGCGCCTGGCCGCTGTACTGTTGTTGCAGGCGCTGCCGCTCATGCTTGCCATGCATCTGTTGTTCCCGCGCCTGCAAGGTGCGCTTTGGGTGCTTCCGCAGGATGCCTATGCCGGGCTCACCGGCCTGTCCGAAGAAATGCATCCCGGCAGTATCAACGAGCTTTCGTTTTCCGAAGAAGTCGCATTCCGCGCGCATTTCCATGGAGCCCTGCCGCCGCCGGCGCAACGTTACTGGCGTGCGCTCGTGCTCTGGACTACGGACGGCAAGAGTTGGACGCGCGGCGCCGATCCGCGTGGCAGTCTTGCCTACGAGGCGCAGGATGCTCCCCTCACCTACTCGCTCACGCTCGAGCCATCCAACAAGCCGTGGCTACCGGCTCTCGATATACCGGTGCAGGCGCCGTTAGGAACTCGCCTGCGTTCTGGATTCGTACTCGAAGCAAGCGCCCCGGTGCGCGAACGCCTGAATCTTGAGTTGAGTGCACACACCCGCTATCGCATGGGCACGCTGAACGCGGCTGAGCGGCGCGCGGCGCTGCAACGTCCAGAGCAGATCAGCCCACGCGTGCAGGCACTGGCGGCGCATTGGCGCGCGACGGCGGGTGGCGATGCCGAGGTAGTGCGCGCGGCGCTTGCACACTTCCGTACGGAGAAATATTTTTACACGCTGACGCCTCCGCTACTTGGCGACGACCCGGTGGATGAGTTCCTGTTCGAAACCCGGCGCGGCTTCTGCGAACACTATGCCGCGGCATTCGCGACACTGATGCGCAGCGCCGGCATTCCGGCGCGCGTTGTCACCGGCTATCAGGGTGGCGAGTACAATCCGGCCGGCAATTACCTTATCGTTCGCCAGCTGGATGCGCACGCCTGGGCCGAGGTGTGGCTGCCCGGTCAGGGCTGGGCGCGCGTGGACCCAACTGCTGCGATCGCGCCGGAACGCATTGAATACGGCGCCGACGGTTTGCGCCGCTTGTTCGCGCGCAACGCGTCCCTCGGCGCTGTGCCGCCCGAGACCCTGCGCGACATGCTGGCACTGGACGCATTCGAGCGTGCCCGTCAGCAACTGCGCCTGTCGTGGGATGCGGCCAACACTGCCTGGCAGCGCTGGGTGCTGGGCTACAACCAGGCACGCCAGCGTGAACTGCTGGCACGACTAGGTTTCGAAGACGTTAATCCGATGCGCCTCGTTGGTGTGCTCGCTCTGCTTATTTCCCTGGTCATGGGCGCCTATGTCATCGCGACGCGGCGGCGTGCGCCACGCCCCGACCCGGTGCAGCGTGCCTATCTCGATTTCTGCCGCAAACTCGCGCGCCGTGGGTTGGTGCGCGCGCCGCAGGAAGGCGCGCATGATTATGCCGGGCGCTGTGCGCGGCATCGACCCGACCTTGGGATTCCGGTTAACGCAATCACGGATCTCTATCTGCGCCTGCGTTATGGCAGCTCTGATGCCATCGCCGACGCGCAGGAGCTTGCCAGGCAGGTGGCGCGGTTCAGGCCGGCGGCGCTACTTTCCAATACAAAAGGATGAAAAGATTCGGCCAAGCAGATCGTCGCTGGTGAATTCGCCGGTGATTTCACCGAGCGCCCGCTGCGCCTGGCGCAGCTCCTCGGCAGCCAGCTCGGCGCGCCGCGCTGCAAGCTGGGCCAGGGAAGCATCCACGTGGTGGCGGGCGCGTTCAATGGCATCGAGATGCCGGCGGCGGGCGCTGAAGGTGCCCTCCCCAGCCGTCTGGTAACCCATGCAATCTTTCAGGTGTTTGCGCAACGCCTCCAAGCCATTTCCATTCTGTGCCGAAATCGCAAATTCCGGCATATCCGTTGCCGACGCCACCGCACCGGGCGCACGACCGCTGACATCGATCTTGTTGCGGACCAAGGTAACGCGCGCCCTGCCCGGCAACTGCATCAGTAGTGCGCGCACGGCACTCCCCTCTTCTTCACAGTCGTCGATCACCAACAACACGCGATCTGCGCGTTGCATGGCTTCGTGTGCGCGCCGCACGCCTTCGCTTTCGATCGCGTTTTCCGATTCGCGCAGGCCAGCGGTATCGAGCACATGCAGCGGTAGGCCGTCGATCTGGATGCGCTCGCGCAGCACGTCGCGCGTTGTGCCCGGTATCGGGCTCACAATCGCGCTGTCGCGTTGTGCCAGCGCGTTGAGCAGGCTCGACTTGCCGGCGTTCGGGGGACCGGCCAGCACCACGGTCATGCCATCGTGCAACAACTGGCCCTGACGGGTGGCGACCCGCAGCGCATCGATCTGGCCAGTGAGCTGTTGTGCGCGGCTGGACAGATTTTTATCTGCCAGGAAATCGATTCCATCTTCCGGAAAGTCGAGCGTCGCTTCGATGTGCAGGCGCAACTCAATCAGTTGCTCAGTGATGTCGTGCACGCGCTGCGAGAATGCGCCATCCAGTGAACGCAGCGCGGCGCGTACCGCCTCAGCCGAGGCACTTTCAATGAGGTCTGCCACGGCTTCAGCCTGGGCAAGGTCGAGCTTGCCATTCAGGAACGCACGCTCACTGAACTCGCCGGGGCGCGCCGGACGTGCGCCGTGCGCGAGCACTGCTTGCAACAGCAGATCCAGCACTACCGGACCGCCGTGGCCATGCAGCTCGAGCACGTGCTCGCCGGTGAAAGAGTGCGGGGCAGGGAAGTAGAGCGCCAGACCTTCGTCCAACGTGCTGCCATCAGCGCTGAGGAAGCGGGAAAAGCTGGCGTGGCGCGCGGCGGGCAGGCGGCCAAGCAGGGCGCGTGCAATCTCCGGCACGCTCGGCCCGGAGATGCGCACGATGCCGACACCACCGATTCCCGGTGGTGTGGCAACAGCTGCGATTGTGTCGCGGGTGGTCGGCGCGCTCATAGCAGAACGCTCACGCCGCCCGGGCGTGGGTGACGCTGCTACTTCTTGCCCTCGATCGCACGGTTGATCTGCCACTGTTGCGCGACCGACAAGATATTCTGTACCACCCAGTACAGAACCAGGCCGGAGGGGAAAAACAGGAACATGCCGGTGAAAACCACCGGCAGGGCGTACATGAGCTTCTTCTGCAGCGGATCGACCGGTTGCGGGTTCAACCACTGCTGCGCGAGCATGGTTGCACCCATGAGCACCGGCAACACAAAGAACGGGTCGGGCGCGGACAGATCCTTGATCCAAAGCGCCCATGGCGCCTGGCGCAACTCAACGCTTTCCAGCAGCACCCAGTAGAGAGAAATGAACACCGGGATCTGGACCAGGATCGGCAGACAGCCGCCGAGCGGGTTGATCTTCTCGGTCTTGTACAGCTCCATCATGGCCTGGTTCAGTTTCTGCTTGTCGTCGCCGAAGCGTTCCTTGAGTGACTGCATGCGCGGCTGCATCTTGCGCATGTGTGCCATGGAGCGGTAACTCGCCACCGACAACGGATAGAACACGGCCTTGATGAGAATGGTGAGCAGGATGATTGCCCAACCCCAATTGCCGACCATCTTGTGCAGCCATTCGAGCACCCAGAAGAGTGGGGCGGCGATGACAGTCAGCCAACCGTAGTCGACGGTGAGTTTCAGGCTCTCGTCCATCTTCTCAAGACGATGCTGCTCCTTCGGGCCGATATAGAGGCGGGTACTGAGTGTCGCCTTTCCGCCCGGTGCAACTTGTGTCGGGGCAAGCGTCTTGTAGCCGATGGCAAACATGTTTCCCGGCTGCGCGTCGCTGTAGTACTGGTTGTTGTCTTTCGCGCCCGGCAACCAGGCGCCGAGGAAATAATGCTGCAACATCGCCACCCAGCCGCCCTCGGCGTCACGCGTCAACGGCTTGTCGCGCATGTGGTCGAAGTCGATTTTCTCGTAATGCTTTTCCTGGGTGTAGATCACACCACCTGTATAAGTTGGCAGGGAAGTGAGTCCACCTTTGGCTTCTTCGTGGCTGCGCAAAAACTGTGCGTACAGGTAGACATCGCGTGACTTTCGTCCGGCGTTGGTCACTTCGTAACTCACATCCACCCGGTAGTCATTGCGATGGAAGGTATAGCTCTTGGTGACACGCACGCCTTCCGGACCAGACCAATTCAGGCGAACCGTAAGTGCGTCTTGGCCTTTCGCCAGCTCGTAATGGCTGGCTTCGGCGGTATAGCGGCTCTTGTGGCTGGGGAGTGCGCCTTCGTGTCCGATAAGACCGGATTGAGCGATAAAAATACGCGGACCACGGTCGTCAAGGAGGCGGAGTGGTGTCCCGGGTTGGTCGAGAGAGACCGAGTGCTTGAGCAACTCGGCGACACGCAGGTCGCCGCCTTGCGTGTCGATCTCCACGTGCAGCAGGTCTGTGTTGACGTGGATGCGTTCGCTGGTTTCGAGACTGGCCGCGCCCGGCGTCGGCGCTATGGTCTTTTCAGCCACGCTCGGCGCTGCTCCCGTTGCCGGCGCGGATGGAACTTCCTGCTTCGCTGCTGTAACAACAGTGGGCATCGAACGCTGCTCGGATTCCCACGCCGACCAGAGCATCAGAATCAACACCGACAGTATTGCGAACAGGAAAATGCGCTGGTTATCCATGAAGGGTCTCGGGTTGTTTGCGCGGCGGAACTGGGTCTACGCCCCCAGTGTGCCAAGGGTGGCATTTTCCCAAGCGGAATACGGTCAGGTAGAAACCTTTCCATGCGCCATGGGTATGAATCGCCTCCTCGGCATAGACCGAGCAGGTCGGATAGAAGCGACATTGACTGCCGAACCATGGACTCAGCAGCAAACGGTAGCCACGAATCAGGAAGAGAAAGAAGGTTTGCATAACTATCGGGCGTTTATCCAGTGCCGCTGCAACGATTCGCGCAGGGCGACCGGGTCTGCAGCACCTGCATTTGGCTGCGCGACGACCACCAAGTCCAGGCCGTCCAGCGTGCTCTGCATGCGCCGGAAACTTTCCCGGACACAGCGTTTGATCCGGTTACGAACCACCGCCTTGGTTGACACACGGCGAGATACTGTTAATCCAAGTCGCGGGTATCCGAGACTGTTGGCGCGGGTGTGCACACTGAACAGATTGTCGCGGATACGCCGTCCCGTGCGGCTGATTTCACGCAGCTCGAGGCCGGATCGCAGGCGCCGGCTCTTGGGTAACCCGAGCTGCGGCGGAGCAAGCAAGCTCAGGCGCTAAGACGAGCACGGCCCTTGGCACGACGGGCGCTCAATACCTTGCGGCCACCTGGGGTGCTCATGCGGGCACGGAAGCCGTGGTTGCGTTTGCGCTTGATAACGCTGGGTTGATATGTTCTTTTCATTGGTGTGCCTTCGGGTTGCCGCTCTGATGCGGGAAAGGGCGGGAAAGTTACTGATTTCGTGAAGATATGTCAATCGGAAATATCAGGGAGCAAGAAGTACGTGCCTGTGGATAACTCCTTGCTTGCGCGCTAGACTCGCTGCCCCCGCTATGTTTCAGGTTACACCGTGGATCAGGTTTCGGTTTGGAAAAAATGCCTTAACCGGCTTGAGGATGAGCTGACTTCACAACAGTTCAATACTTGGCTGCGTCCCCTGCGGGCGGTTCAGGAGGCCGGACAGCTCCGACTTTACGCCCCGAACCGGTTTGTTCTTGATTGGGTGAAGGACCGGTTTCTTGTCCGCATTGTTGCCTTAGCTGAACAGGAGGCCGGTATGGCCTTGTCGGTGCTCCTGGAAGTTGGCTCACCTTCTGCGCCAGTGTCAGAAAAGTCTGTGTCTTCCGTATCCATTGCTGACACCCAATCAAACAACAGTGTCCGGCGTCCTAGTCTGACGGGAAGCAGACTCAATCCGGACTTCACATTCGACAGCCATGTCGAGGGTAAATCCAATCAATTGGCGCGTGCCGCCGCGCGGCAGGTGGGTGAGAACCCTGGAAGTTCTTATAACCCACTGTTTATTTATGGTGGCGTAGGGCTGGGCAAGACCCACCTCATGCAGGCGGCGGGGCACATTATTTCTGAAAACAACCCCGGATCGCGGGTTATTTATGCCCATTCGGAGCGGTTTGTTGCGGATATGGTCAAGGCGCTGCGGCACGGTACGATTAACGATTTCAAGCGTTATTACCGCGGAGTTGATGCCTTGTTGATTGATGATATCCAGTTTTTCGTTGGTAAAGAGCGTTCACAGGAAGAATTCTTTCATACTTTCAATGATTTACTAGAAGGTCAGCGGCAGGTCATTATCACAGCAGACAAGTTCCCCAAGGAGTTGGTTGGTCTTGAGGAGCGGCTAATTTCGCGTTTCGGCAGTGGTTTGACGGTTTCGCTGGAGCCACCTGAACTCGAGACACGCGTCGCTATTCTCATGAAAAAAGCTCAGCACGAAAACATCGAGCTTCCAGAAGATGTTGCTTTCTTCATGGCCAAGCGTGTGCGCTCCAATGTTCGTGAGCTTGAAGGTGCGCTGCGTCGTGTCATGGCGAGCTCCGCATTCACTGGGCGGCCGGTTGATATGGCGCTGGCCACTGAAAGCCTTAAGGATCTGCTCGCTTTCCATGAACGTCTTGTTACCATTCAAAATATCCAGAAGACCGTTGCTGAGTATTACAAGATTCGCGTTTCGGATTTGCATTCCAAGGATCGTTCCCGTGTTGTGGCACGACCCAGACAAGTTGCCATGGCGCTTGCGAAGGAACTCACTACGCATAGCCTGCCTGAGATCGGCGATGCTTTCGGTGGGCGCGACCACACGACCGTGTTGCATGCCTGTCGGAAAATTGTCGAGCTCAACCAGTCCGATGCGCGCATCAAGGAAGATTATTCCAACTTATTGCGGCTCTTGAGTTCCTGAATAACTTTTGAGAAGTTACAGAAATACACGTATCTAGGCGCAAAACAGAGAAAGTTTCCGTGTTTACGCACAGTTACTACATGGGGCCGTACACACATGTCCACAGTCTTTTGAATCGACTATGGAGCTGATTCATAATGATAGAATGCTCTTATTCACAGTTTATGCCCGACTCAATACATTACTACAACAAGTTTTGTTTTTAACAACATAACAGCAGGCACGAAACAATCATGCACATTACCGTCAAACGCGAAGATCTGCTCAAACCACTGAGCATCGTTGCTGGTGTTGTAGAGCGCCGGCAAACGTTGCCGATCCTTTCCAACATCATGTTGCGTTACAACGGCAAAGAGCTCGTGCTTACCGGCACCGACCTGGAAGTAGAAATCAGTGCGCAAATTTCCTGTAAGGGCGGCGACAACGGCGAGATGACTGTGCCGGCCCGCAAGCTGCACGACATCTGCCGTGCGCTACCGAACGAAGCGTTGATCGATATCAGTCTCGAGAAAGAAAAGGCACTGATCAAGTCGGGCAAAAGCCGTTTCCGTTTGTTAACCATGCCAGCCACGGAATTCCCGGCTATTGAAACGGCGCAATGGGACACAAAATTCACTCTGTCGCAAAGCAAGCTGCGTTGGCTATTGGAAAAAACCATGTTTTGTATGGCGCAGCAGGACGTGCGCTACTACTTGAACGGCTTACTTTTTGAGGTAAGTGGGCAGCAACTACGCGCAGTAGCCACCGATGGCCATAGGCTTTCGCTTGCAGAAGTTGATATAAGTAATTCAATTAATGGAGAAAAACACGTAATTATCCCTCGCAAGGGCGTTCAGGAAATGATCCGGTTTCTGGACGAATCGGATGCAGAGGTGCAGCTACAAATCGGCGCCAACCACATGCGCGCCACCCTGAAAGGCCTGACTTTCACTTCAAAACTCATTGATGGCCGCTTCCCAGATTACAATCGGGTAATTCCCGCCACGCAGAGCAAACGGCTCAAGGTGCAGCGCGCATCATTTCGCGAAACACTGAACCGCGCCGCCATTCTCTCCAACGAGAAATACCGCGGTGTGCGCTTCGGTTTAGGAAACAGCTTGATGACGATCACCGCCCACAACCCAGAACAAGAAGAAGCCCAAGAAGAAGTTGCCATTGATTACAGCGGCGAGAATATGGAAATTGGGTTCAATGTGAACTACATCAGCGAAGCGGTTGGGGCGCTGGACAACGACGAGATCGAGTTTTGTCTCAATGACCCAAATAGTAGTTGTTTACTGCGTGTCCCGGGAAATTCCAGGCATCTGTACGTAGTCATGCCGATGCGGTTGTGACCGCCGCACCGTGAAATGCCACTGGTTTCTTTAGAGCTTCATAACATCAGGGTTTACGAGCGCATCCAACTCGAACCAAGTCCGCACCTGAATCTAATTTCCGGCGCGAACGCAAGCGGCAAGACAACGTTGCTAGAAGCAATACATTTGCTTGGTACTGGACGCTCGTTCCGAACCACACAAGTCGAACAATTGAGAAGAATCGGATCCCCCGACCTGAGTGTTGTTGGAAAACTGCATAAAGAGGGTGGTGAAACCATACGTCTTGGCTTAACCCACAACACCGATGGCAAAAGGGTAAGTATAAATGGGCTGGAACAAAAGCAAGTCTCAAACCTAGCGCTACATCTGCCTCTACAGGTCATTTCTCCAGACACCCACTTTGATTTTCAGCAAAACGCCAAACACCGGCGCGGTGTTTTGGATTGGGGCTTGTTCCACGTGGAACCAGATTTTTCAGGTCTTTGGACTCGTTACCAGCGGATACTTCATCAGCGCAATGCTGCGTTGAAAGATCGTGGCCAAACAAAAGCCTGTTTTGCCTGGGACGAAGAGTTGGTTGTAACCGGCGAAAAACTCTACGCAGCAAGAGCGAAACTGACCACGCAGCTGTTACCCCATTATCAATCGTGCTGTCAGCAGCTTCTAGGTGAAAAATATCGCGTCGATTTGATTTTAGAACCAGGCTGGGAAGGCGAAGAAGGCTTTGGTGAGAGCTTGCGCCAGGATCACGCCCGCGATAGCGCCCGCGGATTTACCCACAGTGGCCCGCAGCGTGCAGATCTACAGATCACCTTGAACTCGCAGATGAGCAAGCTAGGTGCATCACACGGCCAATACAAGATTATGGTCATTGCCCTGCGTCTGGCACAAATCCGTTATTTGCTCGAATCCAGAAAACGAAACTGTTGTTTGCTGATAGACGATTTGGCTGCCGAGCTCGATCTTGAGCATCGTGCCCGTCTCACCAGATTTCTGGCAAGTCTGCCGGTTCAGGTGTTTGTTACCGCCACAGAATCGTCGTTAATCGAGCGCAACTCCTGGCCGAGCCACAAAGAGTTTCACGTGGAACATGGGATGGTATCAGGCTAGTTATTGCCCAGTATTAGCCGCGCAGCAGGGCGCAGAAAGTGTTAAAATCCAAAAACTTATTACTGGTTGTCAGGAGCGCGTGATGGAGAAGAAAACCGCCTATGATTCCAACAGTATTCAGGTCCTAAAAGGCCTGGACGCTGTTCGAAAGCGTCCCGGCATGTATATCGGCGACACGGACGATGGCACCGGTCTGCACCATATGGTGTTCGAGGCTGTGGATAACTCCATCGACGAAGCCTTGGCTGGCCATTGCAATGAAATTCAGGTCACCATCCACACTGACAACTCCATTACCGTTACAGACAATGGTCGCGGTATCCCGACCGAAATGATCCCGGATGAGGGAAAATCAGCGGTTGAGGTGGTAATGACGGTGCTGCATGCTGGCGGAAAATTCGACCAGAATTCCTACAAAGTCTCTGGTGGCCTGCATGGCGTAGGAATTTCGGTGGTCAACGCCCTGTCTGAATTTCTCGAAGTGACGGTCCGTCGTGACGGCAAGATCCATCATCAGGAATTTCATCTAGGTGACCCGGTTGCGCCGCTCAAAATCATTGGTGATACGGTAGAAACTGGCACTAGCGTGCATTTCCGGCCCAGCCCGGAAATTTTCACGGATACGCTTATGCACTACGATCTGCTCGCCAAGAGATTGCGCGAGCTGTCGTTCCTCAATTCCGGCGTGCGCATCGTTCTGCGTGATGATCGCGATGCCAAAGAGGATATCTTTGAATACCAGGGCGGAATCGCCGCCTTTGTGCAGCACCTCAACCGGAATAAAACGCCGCTGCATCCCAAAGTGATCTACATGACGGCAGAGCGCGACCGCACCAGTATCGAGCTTGCCATTCAGTGGAACGACTCGTATCAGGAAAATATTTTTTGCTACACCAACAATATCCCACAGAAAGACGGCGGCACACACCTCGCCGGCCTGCGTGCGGCCATGACCCGCACGCTCAATCACTACATTGAATCGACCGGCCTTGCGAAAAAAGAGAAGGTCGACATCAGTGGCGATGATGCCCGTGAAGGTCTTACCGCGGTGTTGTCGGTCAAGGTTCCCGATCCGAAATTCTCCTCCCAAACCAAGGACAAGCTGGTTTCCTCGGAAGTGAAGGGCGTTGTTGAGTCGATTGTTAACGAAAAACTCGGCGAGTTTTTACAAGAGAATCCGCAAGACTCAAAAATCATTGCACTCAAGATCATTGATGCCGCACGCGCCCGCGAGGCCGCGCGTAAGGCGCGCGAAATGACGCGCCGCAAGGGTGCGCTCGACATGGCCGGGCTTCCCGGCAAGCTGGCCGACTGCCAAGAGCGCGACCCGGCCAAATGTGAACTCTATCTGGTCGAGGGCGATTCGGCCGGCGGTTCCGCCAAACAGGCGCGCGATCGCAAGTTCCAGGCGATTCTGCCACTCAAAGGCAAAATTCTGAATGTCGAGCGCGCGCGCTACGACAAAATGCTCACGTCCACCGAAGTCGCTACCCTGATTACTGCGCTCGGCACTGGGATTGGAAAAGATGACTTTGATATCAATAAGTTAAGATATCATCGCATTATCATCATGACCGATGCAGACGTAGACGGATCGCACATCCGCACGTTGTTGCTGACCTTCTTCTTCCGTCAGATGCCGGAGCTGATCAACCGCGGCTACATCTATATTGCCCAGCCGCCGCTCTACAAGGTGAAACGCGGCAAGAGTGAACGCTATCTGAAAGACGACAGCGAACTCAATGCCTACCTGCTAGAGGCGGCGCTCGATGGGGCTGCACTCAGTGGCGCGCCCGGTCAGGCGCCAATCAGCGGCAACGCGCTGGGGCAGCTTTGCCAAGATAATCTCACTGTCGAAAACACCATCAAGCGATTGGCGCGCCGTTACGACACGCGCCTGCTCAAGAACATGGTGCATTTGCCGACCCTGATTGCGGACACGCTTAAGGATACGAAACAGCTTGAAGAGTTCGTGCGCGAACTTCAGGGGCAGCTAGCCAGCCACGCCAATGGCGCGCGTTACGAAGTGAGTCTGGGGACCAGCACGATTTCCGGGGCGAACGAGGTACTGGTCACTCGCGCAGAGCACGGCGCGATCACCACAAGCCGTATCGATGCCGAATTTGTAAGTTCTGGTGAGTACCGTGGCATGCGCAGCCTTGGCAGCAAACTACATGGCCTGATCCAGGAAGGCGCGACCGTGCAGCGCGGCGACAAGACCCAGGCGGTGGCGAACTTCGCTGCGGCGTTCGAATGGCTGATGGAGGAGGCGCGCCGCGGCCAGACCATCCAACGCTACAAGGGCTTGGGTGAAATGAACCCGGAACAGCTGTGGGAAACCACCATGGACATCACCGCCCGGCGGCTGCTCAAGGTAAACATCGAAGACGGCGTGGCCGCGGACGAGGTTTTCACAACGCTGATGGGCGACCAGGTTGAACCACGCCGCGAGTTCATCGAAAAGAACGCGCTCGCGGTGAGCAACCTCGACGTATAAAAACCCGTGTCAGTGCAGCTGGCGCGGTGTGGTCAGCAGAAACGGCGGGATATCGGCATCGAACTGGGTGCCGTCGTCCGCCAGCATTTGATAGCTGCCATGCATGGTTCCGATCGGGGTTTCCAGCACCGTGCCGCTGGTGTACTCAAAGCTCATGCCCGGTGACAAGTGCGGCTGCTCGCCGACCACGCCCACGCCGCGCACTTCTTGCACCTGTTCATTGCCGTCCGTGATAACCCAGTGACGGTTGAGCAGTTTCGCCGGTACCGATCCGCTGTTGGTGATGGTGACCGTGTAGGCAAAGACATAGCGTTTCGCGTCCGGCGCGGACTGCGCGTCGACATATGCTGTCCGTACCAGAATATCAATGTGGTGTTTGTGTAAGTCTGTGTTCATGGTTTTAGCCAGGCTCATTGCTGATCGACATTATGCCTCTATTTCGACATGCCATATACCCACTCGGTTCCAAGACACCTTTAATCCTGTTTGTTTATCCGGGAATTGCTCCGCTATGAATCGGCGCAAGAACTTGTGGACAGGGCACCTCGGTGAATGGATACGCACCGCCATCCAGGCGCACAGCGGTGAGTTTGCCGCCCCACAGGCAACCGCTGTCGAGCGCGATGACGCCATCGGCATCCCACACGCCGAGCGTCGACCAGTGCCCAAAAACAATGCGCGTATCGCGTGTCATCCGCCCCGGCACCTGGAACCACGGCAGCAGATGCGATGGTTGCTTGCCCGGCCGTCCCTTGGGGCGCAGGTCCATACGGCCGTGCGCGTCGCAGTAACGCAGCCGCGTGAAGGCGTTAATGATGATGCGCAGCCGTGCCCAGCCGCCCAGATCATCCTGCCAGTGATCCGGCGTGTCTCCGTACATGTGGGTGAAGAGTTCATTGCTGTCAGAACGCCGGATGAATTCGCTCGCCTCGGCTGCTAGCCCCAGCGCCGTCGTGAGCTCCCATTGCGGCAGTACGCCTGCGTGAACCAGCACACAGCCAAGCGTCGCATCATGATGCAGTAACGGGCAGGTACGCAGCCAGCCGAGCAGTTCATCGCGGTCCGGAGCAGAGAGCACATCATCGAAGGTGTCGCGCTTTTTGCGCGGTGCTTGGCCGGAGGCGACGGCGAGCAGGTGCAGGTCGTGGTTGCCGAGCACGGTCGTCGCATTGGGCAGGGATTTTACGAAGCGCAGCACGGACAGTGATTGCGGGCCGCGGTTTACCAGATCCCCGGCGAACCAGAGCCTATCCGCGTCCGGATCGTAATTGAGCTTGTCGAGCAGAGCGCGCAGCGAATCGAAACAACCCTGCACGTCACCGATCGCATACACCGCCATGGATCAGGCCCCGGTCAGGTGGTGATGCATTTCCATGGTGGCCTTGATCAGCGCGTGCACGATCCCGGGTTCGCTCGCCGAATGGCCGGCATCCGGAACAATCTCGAGTTTCGCCTCCGGCCAGACGCGATGCAGGTCCCAGGCGTTTTCAAATGGGCACACGACGTCGTAGCGCCCATGCACAATCACGCCCGGGATGTTCTTGAGTTTGTAGGCGTCTCGCAGAATCTGGTTCGGTTTCAGAAAAATGTGGTTCACGAAGAAATGCGCCTCGATGCGCGAAAGGCTCAGCGCGACGTGTGGGTCTGAAAAAAAATCCACCACCTCTTTTTTCGGCGTGAGTGTAGCGGTGCGTCCTTCCCAAATCGACCAGGCCTCGGCCGAGCGCATGCGCGCGACTTCATCGTCTCCGGTCAGACGCCGGTAGTGCGCATGCAGCAGGTCGTGGCGCTCCGGCTCCGGAATAGGATGGATGAAGTCTTGCCAGTAATCCGGAAAAATGCGATTCGCGCCTTCCTGGTAGAACCAGTGAATCTCCTGCGGCCGACACAGGAAAATGCCACGCAGCACCAGCCCCAGCACCCGCTGCGGATGGGTCTCGGCATACACCAGGCCCAAGGTCGAGCCCCAGGAGCCGCCGAACAACAGCCACTTTTCGATGCCGAGTTCGACACGAATGCGCTCCATGTCCGCCACCAGATCCATGGTGGTGTTGCGTTCGAGCGCGGCGTGCGGGCGTGACCGACCGGCGCCGCGCTGGTCGAACAAGATGATGCGATACAGGTTCGGATCGAAATAGGAACGATGCTTGTCTTCGCAGCCGGCGCCCGGACCGCCATGCACAAACAGCACCGGCAGTCCTTGCGGATTGCCCGACTCCTCGACGTAGATTTCATGCGGCGCATCGACCGCCAGCATCAGGCTGCGATTCGCCTTGATCGGCGGAAAGAGTTTATGCATGCGTCAGAACGATGCCTGCTCGACCTGTAGCCAGGCGAGGCTGATAAGTTTGCCGATCTCGCTGTCAAATGTGGCCCACTTTCGGTAAGGCTGGAGGTCGGCCACCACCTTGTCCTTCATATCGAAATCGCTCATGCCTTTCGCATAATATTTCTTGACCGATCCATACAGCGCCTTGAGCCAGTCACGATAGGCCGTCACCACGGCGCGCCCGTTGGACTTGCCGTGACCGGGCACGAAATGCTGGGCGCTGGTCTTAAGCGCCACGTCGCAGGCTTCGATACTACCGAGGAAGTGGCCATCATCCAGGCGCGCGGTGCGTTCTACGACCGCGTTGTCGCCCATGAACATCACCTTGTCCTCAACCACCTCAATCATGATATCGCCATCGGTGTGGGCAACACCGGTGTGATAAATGCGGAAATGCAGACCGCCCAGCGCCAGGGTCTCATTGTTCTCAACCCCGAAGCCGGGGGCCACCGCTTTGGTGCCCTTGATGCCGTCATCCGTCAGCTGATTCATGAGTCTGATCCAGTTTGCGCCTTCGACTTGAGTCTTTTCCATCATCTTCGGGTGGGCGTAGATCACGGCCTTGGGATACGCGCGGTGTATGGCGTCGTTGCCGAGCCAGTGATCGCCATGGATGTGGGTGTTGAATACCGCAATAACCGGGTCTTTGGTCACCGAGGCAATTGTCTTGAGCAGCATGTCGCCGACCTGGACACTGGAGCCCGGGTCAATCACAACCACACCTTTGCGGACCAGGACAAAACCGGGGTTGTTCATGAAGCCCTGGTTGGTCTTGTTCGGAATTTCGTTTGGGCCGTGAATGACATACACCCGCTCGGTCAGTTTGGTGAGCGGGAAATCGGTCTGAATGGCTGGCGCTTTGCGGTCACAGGCAACGAGAAAAGCGGTCAGGGAGAGCAGGGTGCAAAGGGCGGTGAGGCGCATGAAGAAAGTCCGGCGACGGTTCAGGTGCCGAAATTATAGCCGCCGGCACGCAGAATAAGCATGACCGGGAACCAATGGACGCGGCTGGCATCAGAGGGGCAGACCCTGTATCCTGCGCCCTTTTCCGCAGTCCCCCACATGTCCAGCGAAATTGCCCGCGAAGCGGCCCGGCGCCGCACCTTCGCCATCATCTCCCACCCGGATGCCGGCAAGACCACGCTCACCGAAAAGCTGCTGCTGTTCGGTGGCGCGATCCAGCTCGCCGGCAGCATCAAGGGCCGCAAGGCCGCGCGCCACGCGACCTCCGACTGGATGGAGCTGGAAAAACAGCGCGGCATTTCCGTGACCTCGTCGGTGATGCAGTTCCCGTACAAGGAAAAGATCGTCAATCTGCTCGATACCCCCGGTCACGAGGACTTCTCCGAAGACACCTACCGCACGCTCACGGCCGTGGACTCGGCGCTGATGGTGATCGACATCGCCAAGGGCGTGGAAGACCGCACCATCAAGTTGATGGACGTCTGCCGGCTGCGCGCTACCCCGATTACCACCTTCATCAACAAGATGGATCGGGAAGGGCGCGACCCGATGGAAGTCATGGACGAGGTCGAGCGCGTGCTCAAGATCCAGTGCGCACCCATTACCTGGCCGATTGGCATGGGCAAGCGGTTTCGCGGTGCCTACCACCTATATGAAGACAGCGTGCACCTGTACGCTGCGCATCACGGTGGCAAGATGAACGTCGGCGAGACCATACAGGGCCTCAATAACCCGCGCCTTGACGAGGTGCTGGGCGAACAGGCCGCGGAACTGCGTACCGAAGTCGAGCTGGTGAAGGGTGCCGCGCATGCCTACGATAAAGAAGCCTACCTCGCTGGTAAACTTTCGCCGGTGTTCTTCGGCAGCGCTGTCAACAACTTCGGTGTGCAGGAGCTGCTCGACAGCTTTGTGGAAAATGCCCCCGGCCCGCACCCGCGCGAGGCGACGTGCATGGACACACAAGTGCCGCGGGAGGTAGGACGCCGGGAGCGGCCCGGTACACGGCTGGTGCAGGCGGAAGAAGAGGCATTCAGCGGTTTCGTGTTCAAGATCCAGGCGAACATGGACCCGAACCACCGCGACCGCATCGCCTTCGTGCGCATCGTGTCGGGTTGCTACAAGCCCGGCATGAAGCTGTTCCACGTGCGCATCGGTCGCGAAGTCACTATTTCCAACGCGATTACCTTCATGGCGCGCGACCGCACCATGGTCGAGGAGGCCTACGCCGGCGATATCATCGGTCTGCACAACCACGGCACCATGCGCATCGGCGACACCTTTACCCAGAAGGAGCCGCTGCGCTTCGGCGGCATTCCAAACTTCGCGCCGGAAATATTCCGCCGCACCCAGATCAAGAATCCGATGAAAATGAAGGCGCTGCAAAAGGGCCTGGAACAGCTGACGGAAGAGGGCGCCACCCAGCTGTTCCGCCCGCTCGCCAACAACGAACTCATTCTCGGTGCGGTCGGTGTGCTGCAGTTCGACGTGGTCGCGCACCGCCTGCAGCACGAGTACGGCGTGGACGCGGTGTTCGAACCGGTGCAGGTGGCGACCGCGCGCTGGATCGCCTGTAAGGATGAGAAGATGCTGAGCGACTTTGAAAAGAAGCTGCGCGACAACCTCGCGCTCGACGGCGCCGGCGAGCTGACTTACCTCGCGCCGTCGCGCGTGAATCTCCAGCTCACCATGGAGCGCTGGCCGGATATCACCTTCAATACCACGCGCGAGCAGGTCTAGCTCACAAGCACGCCACAAAAAAACGGCCTCCCGAAGGAGGCCGTTTTTACTTTTACACCAATATTTCCAGAACCGGCAGTTAACCGGCCGCGCGGTCAGCGCGCTTGCGCTCGTTTTCCTTGAGATAGCGCTTGCGCAGGCGCAGGTGGTGCGGCGTGACCTCGACCAGCTCGTCGTCCTCGATGAACTCGAGGGCGCGTTCCAGGGTGAGCTGGATAGGCGGGGTGAGGATGACGGCTTCGTCCGAGCCGGAGGCACGCATGTTGGTGAGCTGCTTGCCCTTCATGGCGTTGACCACCAGATCGTTGTCGCGGTTGTGCACGCCGACGATCATGCCTTCGTACATGTCTTCGCCCGGGGCGAGGAACATGCGGCCGCGTTCCTGCAGGTTCCACAGGGCGTAGGCGACGCTGGTGCCGACGCCGTTCGAGATCAGCACGCCGTTCTGGCGACCCTTGAGCTCGCCGCCCTTCATCGGGCCGTAGTGATCGAACACGTGGTAGATCAGGCCGGAGCCGGCGGTGGCGGTAAGAAACTCGGTTTGGAAGCCGATCAGGCCACGCGCCGGAATCATGTAGTCAAGGCGTACCCGGCCCTTGCCGTCCGGTTCCATGTTGAGCAGTTCGCCCTTGCGCGAGCCGAGCTTTTCCATGACCGTGCCCTGGTGCTGGGCCTCGACGTCCACGGTCAACGCCTCGTACGGCTCCTGCTTCTCGCCGTTGATTTCCTTGATAATGACCTGCGGGCGCGACACGCCCAGCTCATAACCTTCGCGCCGCATGTTCTCGATGAGAATACCGAGGTGCAGTTCGCCGCGGCCGGAGACGCGGAATTTGTCCGGGCTGCCGGTGTCTTCCACACGCAGCGCGACGTTGGTGATGAGTTCGCGGTCCAGGCGTTCGCGGATCTGGCGGCTGGTGACGTACTTGCCATCCTGGCCGGCGAACGGCGAATTGTTCACCTCAAACGACATGGTCACGGTCGGCTCGTCCACGCTGAGTGCCGGCATGGCTTCGACATTGGCCGGATCGCAGAAGGTGTCAGAGATGTGCGGCGCTTCAATGCCGGTGATGGCGATGATGTCGCCGGCATTGGCTTCCGGCACTTCGGTACGCTCCAGGCCCATGAAGCCCAGCACCTGCAACACCTTGCCGGGACGAGTTTTGCCTTCCGGGTCCGCAACCATGATGTTCTGGCCGGGCTTCACGCGCCCGCGCTTGATGCGGCCGACGGCGATGGCGCCCACGTAGCTCGAATAGTCGAGGCTCGACACCTGCATCTGGAATGCGCCCTCGGGGTCCACGTCCGGTGCCTTCACAAATTTGATAATGGTTTCGAACAACGGCGTCATGTCGCCTTCGCGCACATCCATATCGAGGCTGGCATAACCGTTGAGCGCCGAGGCGTACACCACCGGAAAGTCGAGTTGTTCCTCGGTCGCGCCGAGCTTGTCGAACAGATCGAAGGTTTGATCCAGCACCCAGCTCGGACGCGCGCCCGGACGGTCGACCTTGTTGATAACCACAATCGGCTTGAGGCCGAGGGCGAAGGCCTTGCGTGTCACGAAGCGCGTCTGCGGCATCGGGCCGTCCATCGCGTCCACCAGCAACAGCACCGAGTCGACCATGGACAGCACGCGTTCCACTTCGCCACCAAAGTCGGCGTGGCCGGGGGTGTCGATGATGTTGATGCGGTAATCCTGCCAGCGCAGCGCGGTGTTCTTGGCGGTGATGGTGATGCCGCGCTCTTTTTCCAGGTCGTTCGAGTCCATGATGCGCGTGCCCATCTGCTGGTGGGCGGCGAAGGTGCCGGACTGCTGGAGGAGCTTGTCGACGAGCGTGGTCTTGCCGTGGTCGACGTGCGCGATGATGGCGATGTTGCGGAGCTTCTGGATCACAAAGGGTACCTTGAGGATTACCTGCAAAAAGGCCGCGCATTATACATGAATCGGGCTAAATCCGGTCTAATTTCATAACTTTAGCCATCGGCGGGGCCGGGCCTGTGATATGCTCCCGCGCCTTCTGCAATTCAAGTCTTATGCCGCTGCTCAGTTTCCATAACGTCTCCATCGCCTACGGTCACCACCCCCTGCTGGAGCAGGTGAGTTTCGGTGTCGAGGCCGGTGAACGTGTTTGTCTTATCGGCCGTAACGGCAGTGGCAAGTCCACTTTGCTCAAGATTGCGGCCGGAATCGTGACGCCGGATGCCGGCGAGGTGCGCCGCGAAGTTAGTACACGCATCGCCTATTTGTCGCAGGAACCCGAGCTGGACGAGGGCGGAACGGTATTCGAGAACGTGGCAGGCGGGCTTGGCGAGTTGCGCCAGGTGATCGTGGATTACCACAAGCTGGTGCAGTTGCTGAACGATCCGCAGACCGCTGCCCACGCCGATCTCGACCGCATGCATGACTTGCAGGAGCAACTCGAACGCCGCCACGGCTGGCAGGCGCAAACCCGTGTCGAACAGGTATTGACCCGCCTCGACCTGCCGGCCGATGTGCCGGTGGCGCAGCTTTCCGGCGGCTGGAAGCGCCGGGTGGCGCTCGGCCGGGCGCTGGTCATGGAGCCGGACGTACTGCTGCTGGACGAGCCCACCAACCACCTCGATATCGAGGCCATCCAGTGGCTGGAAGACATGGTGGCCGAATACCGCGGCGCGCTGCTGTTCGTCACCCACGATCGCCAGTTCCTGGCGCGCCTGGCGACGCGCATTATCGAACTCGATCGCGGCCGGCTGAACGAATACCCCGGCGACTACGCCAATTTCCAGACCAAGAAGGCCGAACAGCTCGCGACCGAGGCCACGCACAACGCGCTGTTTGACAAGCGCCTGGCGGAAGAAGAGCGCTGGATCCGCAAAGGCATCCAGGCGCGGCGCACGCGCAACGAAGGCCGGGTGCGGGCGCTGTATGCCCTGCGCCGCGAGCATGCCGAGCGCCGCAACGTGCAGGGCAAGGCGCGCTTGGCGCTCGATAGCGGCGAGCGATCCGGCAAGCTGGTAATCGAAGCGGAAAACATCAGTTTCTCCTACAGCGATCGGCTGGTCGTGCGCGATCTCAGCCTGCGCGTCATGCGCGGCGACCGCATCGGCTTGATTGGCCCGAACGGTGTCGGCAAGACCACGTTGTTAAAAATTCTGCTTGGTCAGCTCGAACCAACGAGCGGCACCCTCAAGCACGGCACCAACCTGCAAGTGGCCTACTTCGACCAGACGCGCGCGCAGCTCGACCCGGAGGCGCGCGTGGTCGATTGCGTCGGCGAAGGCAAAGAGACCGTGACCATCGGCACGCAGACCCGGCATGTCATGGGTTACCTGCAGGACTTTCTGTTCCCACCGGAGCGCGCGCGTTCGCCGGTCAAGAGCCTGTCCGGTGGTGAGCGCGCCCGCCTGTTGCTGGCGCAACTGTTCTCGCGCCCGGCCAACGTGCTGGTGATGGACGAACCGACCAACGACCTCGACATCGAAACGCTGGAGCTGCTGGAAGAACTGCTGCTCGATTACCCCGGCACATTGTTTCTGGTCAGCCATGACCGCGCGTTTCTCGACAACGTCGTGACCTCGTGCCTGGCCTTTGAGGGCGACGGCCGGGTGAAAGAATACATCGGTGGCTACAGCGACTGGCAGCGCCAGCGCTCGTCGAAACCAGCCGCGCGCGAAGTGGCGCCAGAGAAGGCGGTCGTGCCGACACCCAAACCCGAAGTCAAAAAACCGGCCGCTGGCAAAAAACTATCCTACAAGGATCAGCGGGAACTCGACCAGTTGCCGGCTCGCATCGAAGCGCTCGAACAGGAAACACAGGCGGTGCACGCCAAGCTCGCCGATCCCGGGCTCTACAAGCGCGACCCGGACGCATCCAAACAGCTCAATGCGCGCCTGAAAGAGATCGAGATTGCTCTGCGCGAAGCCAACGCCCGTTGGGAAGTACTGGAGGCACAGCGCAGCGGTTAGTCTGGTCGTGCGTGCAGAAATTATTTCTGGCAATCGGGTTGTTACAAGAAAACGGGGCGCCAAGCGCCCCGTTTTTTATTGCAGAAGAGTACTTACTTTACTGCCGGCTTGAGCTCCGGGTGATCAAGGTAACGTGAGTCTTTCACCGCCGTGACAGTGGCAATGATCGGCTGATAGCCCTTGGACTGAAGATCAATCAGTTCGGCGAAGCCGGCCGGGACGACGGTCACAATCCCAATGAGATCCTTGGCCTCGAAGCCGGCACCGTGCATGGCGTTATTGCACACGCGGAAATCAACACCGCTCTTGGCGAGCCCCGCCATTTTGTCGACCAGGCCCTGGTACTTTTCATAGTTTTCCTTGGCAAACACGCGAATCTCCGGCCCGTGTAGAACCACAACGGTTTTGCCCGGCACTTCCTTGTTCACGTTGGTAATGAAGTTGGCAAGAGCATTCAGGTTCTGCGGGTCGGTGTAGTTCACGTCATACACACGATTAATCTCCTTGAACGTGTGCATGTCGACCTTGGCGGTGCCATACGGCGACAGGTCCTTGTCGGCCGCGACCACCGGCAGGCTGACGGTTACAACGGCAATCAAAGCAAGATGACGAAACAGCTTCATACTTTTTTCCTCCGTAGATGAAATTCGTGATGGGTTTTTTCTCTCGTCCTGATTTTCCGCATCCATTCCAGATCTAGTGTTTGTGTGTGATGGGTAATTGGCGTTGGCTTCCATGCAGATGCAGACGGCATGTTATAGCAGGACGCAGAGGAGGGGTCACGCAGTATAACGAATTATGCCCATTTTCACCGGTTACCTGTTAAGGGGCTGCCTTTCGCGGCACCTGATGAAACACCGCGAGTTGTCATGCAGCCAGCGGCAGCAGTGCAGAGGGGCAGGCTGTGAGCACCAATACAGCGGCGGTCCGTCAGTCGCTACAGCTCAATGAGGTGATCGGGTAGCTCATTGGGATTGGTGCTTTGGCTCGGAAAGTGCTCGGCGAGATGGCCACCGATGGTGGTTACCGCTTCAACGAAGCCGTCAGCGATTTGTCCGGCCTTCACGCGTAAGGTGAAGTGTTCGACCACGGTCTGCCAGCTGCCTTCCGGAACCCGAGCATGAATGCCTTCATCGGCGATGATTTCGACGTAACGCTCCGCGACCGACACGAACAGCAAGATACCACTGTGTTCGCGGGTGCGGTGCAGGTTCTGGGTATGGAACTGTTCGCGTGCGCGGCGCGCGGCGTGAAGCCGCTGAACGGCGCGCGGCACAAGCCGCATCTTGATCGGTGGCCAGCGCAGCGCCAACGTGAGCGCCACGAACAGCGCGAGTTGCAATTCGACGATGCCGAGCGGACCGAACCCGATTGGCAGGGCAAGCAGCAACGTGGGCGAAATTATCGCGATCAGCGCCGCCCACAGGGTCGGGTAGTAGAAATAATCGCCGCTGGTGCGCGCGATGACCGTGACGATTTCGCCATGGGCGCGTCCCTCGGCCACGCGGATCGTGGCGCGCAGCTGTTCTTTTTCGGATTCAGTCAGAAAACCCATCACCAATCTCCCGAGGCACCACCGCCGCCGAATGAGCCACCCCCGCCCGAGAAGCCACCGCCCCCGCCACCGGAACCCCAATCCCCATAGCCGGAGCCGCCGCGCCCCACGCGACCACCGGCGAGCAGCATGAACAGGAACACGAATACTGCGATCCCGATCGCGAGCAGCAGGATACCGAGAAAAAACCAGGCAAGGATTCCGGCGACAACGCCGAAAGTGGCGGCGGCGAGCGTTCGCGTCCGGGTCGAGGCACGCCGCGCCACGGCACCGAAGACCCAATGCAGTATGAATAGCCCGCCGATGAGCGGGCCAAGAAAATGATTCTCCTCTCCGGTGGTGGTTACCGGCGGCAATGCCTGGTATTCGCCACCCAGGGCCGCGAAGATCGCATTCACGCCACCACGGATGCCCTGCTCGTAGTCACCTTGCTGGAACGGCGGCTTGATGACGCGCTCGATGATGACGCGGCTTTCGGCGTCGGTGAGTGCGCCTTCGAGGCCGTAACCAACCTCGATACGAACCTTTCTTTCATTCGGCGCGATGATCAGCAGCACGCCGTTGTTCCGGCCCTTCTGGCCGATGCCCCAGTGGCGGCCGAGCTGGTAGCCGTAATCTGAAATTTCGTAACCGCGCAGCGACTTGAGCGTGACGACCACGATCTGGTTGGACGTGGTCTGCTCATGTGCCGCGAGCTGCGCGACCAGTTCCGATTCGGCCTGCGCCGAGAGAATCCCGGCCTCGTCCACCACCCTGCCCGTGAGCGCGGGAAAATCCGGCGCGGCGGCCAGCACCGCGCCGGCGGTCAGCCACAGAAGTGCAAAACAAAGCGCGGCGGAAAAACTGCTCCTGCGTTTACCGCGCTTCCGCCATCCATAGCGGTCGTGCTTCAGGATGGACATCGGTCGCAACCGCTAGAACTTCACCTGCGGTGTTTTCTGTGTTTCGGGCGGAGCGGTGAAGTTCTCTTTCACTTTGGCATCCGAATACAGCAGCGCTGCCCACCAGCGCCCGGGGATGGTGCGCAGCTCGGTGTTGTAGTTCTTCACCGCCTCGATGTAGTCGCGGCGCGCCACGCTGATGCGGTTCTCGGTGCCTTCGAGTTGCGACTGCAGAGCGAGGAAATTCTGGTTGGATTTCAGGTCCGGATATTTCTCGACTACCACCAGCAGGCGTGACAGCGCGCTCGAGAGCGCGTCCTGATTCTGCTGAAACTGTTTGAATGCCTGCGGATTGTTGATGATGTCCTTCGGCACCTGCATCTGGGCGACCTTGCTGCGTGCTTCGACCACCTGCACGAGCACGTCCTTTTCCTGTTTCGCGTAACCCTTCACGGTCTCGACCAGGTTCGGGATCAGGTCGGCGCGCCGCTGGTACTGGTTCTCGACCTGGCTCCAGGCGGCCTTGGCGGCCTCGTCATAGGTCGGAATATTGTTGATGCCGCAGCCGCTCAGCGTGAGCAACCCGAGCAGGGCGAGGAGAACAGGCGAAGCAGATCGCAACATGGAAGGCTCCTTCGAAAGGTCGGAACAGGGACAACAAGATAGGCGTGCAGCCGCGCACTGTAAAGTCAGGGGTGCGGGCGGCCCCACATTTCATACAGCGTGAGTAGCACCTCGAACACAATCAATGCAACGATATACCACTCGACACGCAGCATGCGCCGGCTCTGCACCAGGTCAAGCGTTGTTTCAGCGGTACGCTCGATGAGTTCAAGCTTGCGTTCGAGCGTAGCCAAGCGCTCATGCAACTCGTACTCGTCTTCAAGGCGCGCGTACAGGCGCTCGAGTTCGGGTTGATCCCAGAGAATATCTGGCTTGTCCTCGATCTCGACGCGCCCGATCATCTTCTGTTGCACGAGCAGGGTGTTGCCGATGTGGCGCAGCAACTCCTTGAGGGCGCCGCTCGAGGCGCGCGGCTGGTCGAGTTTGCGCGCCAGCGGTTCGACCGCGTCGAAGGCCGCGGCCATGGCAATCTCGAAATAAGCGAGCGATACGCTGCGCGCCAGCACCGTCGCTACCACTTGCAATCGCGGCAGGGTGAGGGCGGTGATGTTGATACCTTCGGCGCTCACGCCTTCGGTCTGCGGGCTCACCACAACCTGCGCGTCTTCGGTCTCGTGCCGGCGGTAGGGTTTGTCGATGCGTTCCTTCAGTTCCTTAAGGTAAGCCTTCTGTTCCGTGTCGGTGACGTTGAACAGCACTGCCACGCCATAGCGGAACAGCATCGCCAGGCCGCGTTCGCCGGCCGGCTGCACGAGCGGGGAATATTCGAGCGGAGTTTCGTACAGACCGCGCAAGTGCAAACGTTCGCCGAGATTCAACGCGCGCACCCGCGTGGGCTGTTGCGTTGACAGGCGGCGCGTCAGGTCCGCTGTGGCGGCGTTAGCGGGTGTGCTCATGCGGCTTCCTAGCGGCGCCGGCTACCACCGCCAAGCAGCGAACCGAGCACGCCGCGCACGATCTGCCGGCCGATCTGCGAGCCGATGGCACGGGCCGCGCTCTTGGCCATGGCCGTGGCCATGGATTCCGGTTCGCGTCCGCGCCGCGCCGGGGCCTCGGCCTGGTGTTGTGCGGCCGCCGCCGCGGCCTGCTCGCCGCGCTTGTTCAGCAGCTCGTAGGCTGATTCGCGATCGACCGTCTGGTCATAACGGCCCTTGAGCGGCGAGCGCTTCATGTGTTCGGCGCGCTCCGCGTCGGTCAGTGGGCCGATGCGCGATTCCGGCGGGCGCACCAGAATGCGCGCCACCGGCGTCGGGCTGCCTTTCTCGTCCAGCACCGAGGCCAGCGCTTCACCAGTGCCGAGTTCGGTGATCGCGGATTCGACATCGAAGCCCTTGCGCGCGCGAAACGTCTGAGCCGCAGCCTTCACCGCCTTCTGGTCCTTCGGGGTGAACGCGCGCAGTGCATGTTGCACGCGATGACCGAGCTGGCCGAGCACATCCTCGGGAATATCGAGCGGGCTCTGGCTGATGAAGTACACACCCACACCCTTGGAGCGGATCAGACGCACCACCTGTTCGATTTTTTCGAGCAGCGCCTTGGGGGCGTTGTCGAACAACAGGTGCGCTTCGTCGAAGAAGAACACCAGCTTCGGTTTGTCGGCATCGCCGACCTCCGGCAGTTGCTCGAACAGTTCGGCGAGCAGCCACAGCAGAAAGGTCGCGTATAGGCGTGGCTTGGGCAGAAGTTTGGTGGCATCCAGCACGCTCACCACACCGTTACCGGAAAAGTCCACCTGCATCAGGTCGTCGAGCTTGAGTGCCGGCTCGCCGAAGAAATTTTCGGCACCCTGCTGTTCGAGCACCAGCAGCGAGCGCTGGATCGCCGCCACGCTGGTGGATGCGAGGTTGCCATAGTCCTTCTGGAACTGCTTGGCGTTTTCAGCGATGTAGGTGAGCAGTGTGCGCAGGTCCTTCAGGTCGAGCAGTAACAGACCTTGGTCATCGGCGATTTTGAAGCAGGCATACAGCACGCCTTCCTGGACATCGTTGAGCTCCAGCAGGTTGGCGAGCAGCAGCGGCCCCATTTCCGAGATCGTGGCGCGGATCGGGTGGCCGTTCTCGCCGTACAGGTCCCAGAACACCACCGGGCAGGGGCGCGGGTTCCAGTCCTTGATCTTGAGTTCCTTGAGGCGTTTCTCGATTTTCTCGTTCGGGCTGCCGGGTTTGGCCAGGCCGGAGAGATCGCCCTTCACGTCGGCCATGAACACCGGCACGCCGGCGCGCGAGAAGTTTTCGGCCAGCACTTGCAGTGACACGGTCTTGCCGGTGCCGGTGGCCCCGGCGATCAGGCCATGGCGGTTGGCCATGCGCAGGCGCAGGGCCACGTCGCCATCTTTGCCGCCGCCAAGAAAGAGAGTGCTGTCGTCGCTCATGGAATGCGGTTCCTGAATTGAATTCCGCAATAGGCTAGCACAGCGGGCCGAGGTTTAAATCCCGAGCTGCTCCCAGATGGCGCGCGTCGGTTCGGTGCGATTCAGGGTATAGAAATGCAGCCCCGGCGCACCGCGCTCCAACAAGGTTTCGCACAGCCGCAGTGTCACCTCCAGGCCGAAGGCGCGAATGGCATCGAGGTCTTCGCCGTAACCTTCGAGGCGCGCCGCGATCCAGCGCGGAATCTCGGCACCGCAGCCTTCGGAAAAGCGCGCGAGCTGCTTGTAGTTGGTGATGGGCATGATGCCGGGCACGATGGGAAGCGTGACACCGAGTTGTGCGCAGTCGTCCACGAAGCGGAAATAGGCATCCGGGTTGAAAAAATACTGGGTGATGACCGCGTTCGCGCCGGCGTCGGCCTTCTTCTTGAAGTGGCGCAGGTCGTCCTGGATGGAAGCGGCCTGCGGATGTTTTTCCGGATAGGCAGCGACCTCAATGTGAAAATGATCGCCGGTCTGCTGACGGATAAAGGTCACCAGCTGGTCGGCGTAGAGAAAATGCCCGGCCTGGTCCTGGCCCGGCGGCAAATCACCGCGCAGCGCAACAATGCGCTTGATGCCGAGCGCGATGTAGCTGTCGAGCAGCGCTTTGATCTTCTCGGGTGTCGAGCCGATGCAGGTGATATGCGGCGCGGCCGCAAAACCCTGGCGGGTGATTTCCTTCACCGTGTCGGTGGTTCCGTCCTGGGTGCTGCCACCGGCGCCGTAGGTGCAGGAGAAATACGCCGGTTTCAAGCGGCCGAGTTCGTCGATCGTGACGCTGAGATTGGCGCGTCCCTGCTCGGTCTTCGGCGGGAAGAATTCGCAGCTGTAGGTGCGCGGGATTTTTTTCCGGGAGTTCATGGCTTCAGAGTAAAGAGAAAAGGGGCAAGAGAAAAGAAGGGGTGCCGCAAGACGGACACCCCTTCGCTTTTTTTCACGTCGAGCCGATTTCTTTAGTACCGGTAATGATTCGGCTTGTACGGCCCGTCCATTGGCACGTTGATGTAGTCGGCCTGCTCCTTGGTGAGCTGGGTCAGGTGCACGCCGATCTTCTGGAGATGGGCGCGCGCGACCTTTTCGTCGAGGATCTTCGGCAGCACGTACACCTTCTTCTCGTACTTGGACGCGTGCTGGAACAGCTCCATCTGCGCGATGGTCTGGTTGGAGAACGACGCCGACATCACGAAGCTCGGGTGACCGGTGGCGCAACCCAGGTTCACCAGGCGGCCCTTGGCCAGCACGATGATTTTCTTGCCGTCCGGAAAGATGACGTGATCGACCTGCGGTTTGATCTCCTCCCACTGGTATTTTTCCAGCGAGGCAATGTCGATTTCGGAGTCAAAGTGGCCGATGTTGCACACGATGGCCTCGTTCTTCATCGCCTGCATGTGCCCGTGGTTGATCACGCTCACGTTGCCGGTGGTGGTGACAAAGATGTCGCCGAGCGCGGCGGCCTCGTCCATGGTCACGACGCGGTAGCCTTCCATCGCCGCCTGCAGGGCGCAGATCGGATCGATCTCGGTCACCAGGGTGGTGGCGCCCATGCCGCGGAACGCCTGCGCGCAGCCCTTGCCGACGTCGCCGTAGCCGAGCACCACGCAAATCTTGCCGGCGATCATCACATCGGTGGCGCGCTTGATGCCGTCGATCAGTGACTCGCGGCAGCCGTACAGGTTGTCGAACTTCGACTTGGTGACCGAGTCGTTGACGTTCATCGCCGGCCACAGCAGCTCGCCGCGCTCCTGCATCTGGTAGAGGCGATGCACGCCGGTGGTGGTTTCCTCGGTTACGCCGCGGATGCCCTTGCCCATCTCGGTCCACTTCTTCGGATTGGCGGCAATGCTCTTGCGGACCAGCTCCAGGAACACCTTCCATTCCTCGTTGGCATTGGCTTCCGCGACCGGCACCTTGCCGGCCTTCTCGTATTCCGTGCCCTTGTGGATCAGCATGGTGGCGTCGCCGCCATCATCGAGAATCATGTTCGGGCCTTTGCCATCCGGCCAGGTCAGCGCCTGCTCGGTGCACCACCAGTATTCCTCCAGGCTCTCGCCCTTCCAGGCGAACACCGGCACGCCCACCGCAGCAATGGCGGAAGCGGCGTGATCCTGGGTGGAGTAGATGTTGCACGAGGCCCAGCGCACCTGCGCGCCGAGCTTCACCAGCGTCTCGATCAGCACGGCGGTCTGGATGGTCATGTGCAAGGAGCCGGAGATGCGCGCGCCCTTGAGCGGCTGCTTGGCGCCGAACTCCTCGCGCAGCGCCATGAGGCCGGGCATTTCGGTCTCGGCGATCAGGATTTCCTTGCGGCCCCAGGCGGCCAAGTTGATATCGGCGACTTTATAGTCGGTGAACTTCGGGTTGACGACAGCGTTCATAAGCGTGCTCCTGTGCATGAGCGAGCGCCGTTGATTTAACTGACGTCTCTCCGAGCCTGGCAGGGTGGCCCCTGTCGCAACGCTCCTCGGAGAGCAACGCCTCGCCGCGGGTGCGGCGACGATCCAAAAAATACTTGAGGCGGGTTACGCGCTGTGCGCGTAACCCGCCCTGCATTATTAATTACTTCGCGCGCGCCTTGCCGCCGGCAGCGGCGCGCAGCGCGGCCGCCTTGTCGGTGCGCTCCCAGGTGAAGCCCTTCTCGGTGCGACCGAAATGGCCGTAGGCGGCGGTCTGCTGATAGACGGGCTTCAGCAGGTCGAGCATGTTGACGATGCCCTTCGGGCGCAGATCGAAAATGTCGCGCACGATCTTGGCAATGCGCGTGTCCGGAATCACGCCGGTGCCGAAGGTATCGACGTACACGGACACCGGCTTGGCGATGCCAATGGCATAGGCGATCTGGATTTCGCAACGCGCCGCGAGCCCGGCGGCGACAATGTTCTTGGCCACATAGCGGCCGGCGTAGGCCGCCGAGCGATCGACCTTGGATGGATCCTTGCCGGAGAAGGCACCGCCGCCATGGCGCGCCATGCCGCCGTAGGTGTCGACGATGATCTTGCGGCCGGTGACACCGGCGTCACCCACCGGTCCGCCGATTTCAAACGCGCCGGTCGGGTTGATGAAATACTTGGTTTTCTTGTCGAGCCACTTTTTCGGCAGCACCGGCTTCACAATCTCTTCGATCACCGCTTCCTTGAGCGTCTTGTACTTGATGCCGGGAGCGTGCTGGGTGGAAAGCACCACCGCGTCGATGCCGACCGGCTTGTGGTCGACGTAGCGCACCGTGACCTGCGACTTGGCATCCGGGCGCAGCCACGCGAGCTTGCCCTTCTTGCGCACGGCGGCCTGACGCTTCACCAGCGCATGCGCCAGGGTGATCGGCATCGGCATCAGCACGTCGGTTTCATTGGTGGCGTAGCCGAACATCAGGCCCTGGTCGCCGGCACCCTGTTCGAGGTCGAGACCCTTGCCTTCATCGACACCTTGGGCGATGTGCGGCGACTGTTTGCCGATGGCGGTCAGCACGGTGCACGAGTCCGGGCCGAAGCCCATTTCGTCGGTGTAACCGATGTCGCGCACGACCTGGCGCGCCACGGCTTCAAAGTCGATGTTCGCGCTGGTGGTGATCTCGCCGGCGAGCACGATCAGGTTGTTCTTTACCAGCGTTTCGCAGGCAACGCGCGCGGTCTTGTGACGCGCGAGGATGGCGTCGAGCACGGCATCCGATATCTGGTCGCAGACCTTGTCGGGGTGGCCTTCGGAAACGGATTCGGAGGTAAAGAGGTAGCTGTCAGCCATTGCTGGTTGGGTCCTGACGTAAAAGTGAAAGTTCGGAGGGCGCGCAGTTTACCAAGAATAGCTCTGAATGGCACCCCATCCCGGAAAGTTTACGTATGTTATGTCTATTTTTGTGCAGGCATGCCTTCCTGAATTTAACACTGTTCCCAGGGCAGGCCGTGAAAGCGCCAGCCGCCCACGCTGCTGCGGTGATGATGGTCGTCGAGCGTGCCTTCGAAGCCCTCGTCCACGTTATAGACTTCCTTGACCCCGGCCTGGACCAGGGCCTTCCCGGCCTCCAGCGACCGAACACCGCTGCGGCAGATCAATACCACGGGCGCGGCACCGCTGGCACCGCCGAGTATCGCTTGCCGTACCTGGGTGACGAAGTGCGGATTCACCTTCCAGTCCGGTTCGTCGATCCAGGGGATGTGAATGGCGCCCGCCGGGTGGCCGACAAACAGGTACTCCATATTGGAGCGCACATCCACGAACAGGGCGTTTGGATGCGCCTGCAGCAGCTGGTGGGCCTCTTTCGGACTCAGTGTCTTGACGCTCATGGGTGCCCCCTCGGGCGGACTGGTCGGCTTTCGGGCATACTTATCAGTTCATTATGGCCCCGACCCGCCCACAACCCAACCCGATTTTGGCCGCACCGCTGGTTCCACCACGGGCGCCCAAGCCATTGCTGCGCCTCGCCGGCCAGGCGATCGCGGATTACCGCATGATCCGTCCGGGTGACCGGCTGCTGCTTGGGCTTTCCGGCGGCAAGGACAGCCTGTCGCTGTTGCAGGTGTTGCGCACGCTGCAGGTTAAATCGCCCGTCAAGTTCGAACTCGCTTGCGCGACGGTTGATCCGTGCATCGACGGCTACGACCCGTTTTACCTCAAGGCCTATGTCGAGGGCCTGGGTATCCCGTATTTCTATCGCCGCCAGGCGATTGTGGCGCGCGCACTCAACACCATGCGCGGCGATTCGTTCTGCGCCTTTTGCGCACGCACGCGGCGCGGCATTCTCTACGACATCGCGCGCACCGAAGGCTACAACGTGCTGGTCATGGGCCAGCATCTCGACGACTTGGCCGAGTCGTTCCTGATGAGCGCCTTCCACAACGGCCGGCTCAACACCATGAAGGCCCACTACACGATCGACGCCGGTGACTTGCGTGTGATCCGGCCGTTCGTGTACGTGCGCGAGCGCCAGACGCGCGACTTCGCCGAGCGCGCCAAGCTGCCGGTCACCCAGGACAACTGTCCGGCCTGCTTCCGCGTGCCGACCCAGCGGCTGCACATGAAGCAACTGCTGGCCGTGCAGGAGAAAGACCATCCGCGGCTATTCGATAGCCTCCTGGCAGCGATGCGGCCGCTCATGGGGGAGCGGCCGGGCGAGGTGTAGTGGCACAGGAGTTTAGCAGTGTGCTTGTGGCACAATACGCGCAACTTCCCGCCCGAAATCCAAATGTCTGACCAGCCGCACGCCACCGGCATCGCCACCGAAAACCCGACCGAGGCCTTGCCGCGCCGGTTTCTCAAGCCGCGTTACTGGGGTGTGTGGATCGGCATGGGGATGCTGTGGTCGCTGCTGCTCCTGCCACAGCGGCTGCGCGTGGCGATCGGCGCGCGCCTCGGCGACCTTTTTTATCTGCTGGCCAAGCGCGCGCGCTATGCGGCCGAGCGCAACATCGAATTGTGCTTCCCGGATCTCGAGGCCTGGCTCAAGCACGACTTGTTACGCCGTCACTTTTGCGCTTTCGGTGCGGCGATGATGGGTGTGAGCCTCATCTGGTGGGCGTCGGCGCCGCGGCTGCGAAGCCTGGTGCGCTTTCGCAACCGCGAGCACTACGACCGTGCGCTCGCCGAAGGCAAGAAAGTCATCCTGCTGGCGCCGCACTTTCTCGGGCTGGAGGTGGCGGGCGTATTCCTGGCGCACGAGCGGCGCATCATCAGCATGTACAAGGAACCGCGCAACGACCTGGTCGACTGGCTGATGCGCCGTTCGCGCTTTCGCTTCGGCGGCGCGCTGTTCGAGCGCGACAGTCATCTGAAAGGCATGATCCGCCTGATCCGCTCCGGTTATCCTTTCTATTACCTGCCGGACCAGAACCCGGGCGAGGCCGACCACGTGTTTGCGCCGTTCTTCGGCGTTCCGACCGCCACCCTGACGGCCCTGAGCCGCATCGCGCGCCTTGCCGACGCCGTGGTGATTCCGTGTTTCACGCGCCTGCTGCCGAAGGGCGACGGCTACGAAATTATTTTCCATCCGCCGCTGGAAAATTTTCCGAGCAAGGATCCGCTGGCCGATGCCGCGCAGATGAATGCCGCGATCGAGGTCGGTGTGCGCGAGATGCCGGAGCAGTACATGTGGACCTACAAGCGCTTCAAGCAGCGCCCGCCGGGCGAACCGTCGCTCTACCATGGCTGAAGCTGCCCGCGGCGAGTACACGGCGCGCGACTTCCTGCATCCGCGCTACGTGCCGGACTGGCTGGCGCTGTTGTTTCTGCGCGCGGTCGCGGTATTGCCGTTGCCACTAATCTGGATTATCGGCGGCGTGCTCGGCACGCTGCTCTATTACCTCATGTCCGAACGCCGGCATATCGCACTCACCAACATCCGTGCCTGTTTTCCGGAGCTGGCACCGGCGCAACAGCGGCAACTGGTGCACGCCCACTTCCGCGTTTTTGTGCAGGCGGCGCTGGCCACGCCGATCTCGTGGTGGGGTTCGGAAAAGCGCATGAAGCGCCTGGTGTGCACGCCCGGCAAGGAGTACTTCGATCAGGCACTGGCTGCCAAGAAGCCGGTGATTCTGTTGGTCGCGCACTTTGTCGCAATCGAGGTGGCTGGCATGGTGCTGGCGCCGGACCATTTCATGATCGACATGTACAAGCGCCCAAAGAACCGGTTCTTTGATTGGCTGATCCGTACGCGTCGCACGCGCTTCGTGCCGCGCCATGGCGGCCTGCTGGTCGAGCGCCGTGAAGGCATCAAGCCGGTGATTCGCGGTCTGCGCCAAGGCGGATCATTCTATTATCTTTCCGATCAGGATCAGGGTCGCGACGGCGCGGTGTTCGCGCCGTTCTTCGGCGTGCCGGCCGCCACGCTCACCGCACTCGGCCGTCTCACGCAACTCACCGGTGCGGTGGTGATTCCGTGTTTCGCGAAGCAGCTGCCATGGGGGAAAGGCTATGAGCTGATCTTCCAGCCACCGCTCGAGAATTTTCCGACCGACGATGTGTTGGCCGACACCACGCGCATGAACAAGATCATCGAAGATGCGGTACGGACGATGCCGGAGCAGTATTTCTGGTCACACCGGAGATTTAAAACTCGCCCGGAGGGTGAGGGGCCGTTCTACTAATAAATCATGGCCAGGCGCCGTCATTCCGGCGATCAGCTATTTGTGTAGCCTCTTCAGAAACACCCGCATCTCCTTCGCTGCCTGTACATCTCCCTTTTCTTCAGCGGCCCGAACGCCATGCTCGTAAGCAGCAATCGCTTCATCCGTGCGGCCGGTGTCGGTAAGGGCCTTGCCGAGACGTTTCCACGCGGCGGAATATTTCGGGTCGTGGGCAAGGGCCTTGCGCAGGTGACCGATGGCTTGTTCGTAGTGCCCGAGCTTGAGGTATTCGTTGGCAAGACCGAAGCGCAGCAGCGCGTTGTCCGTGCCTTTAGCGAGCAGTGCTTCGAGGTTGTCGACCACGGCCATGTTCAGCTCTCTTTCGTGCCCCTGATGTCGCTATTTTTGTGCAGACTTGTTTTTTTTACATCGATGCCGAGACCTTTGAGCTTGCGGTACAGATGGGTGCGTTCCATGCCGACTGTCTCCGCGATATCGCCGACATTGCCGCCGGCGAGTTTGAGGTGGTGTTCCAGATAGGCCTTTTCGAAGTGGTCGCGCGCCTCGCGCAGCGGCAGATCGAAGAGCGCGGCGGGAATGGCTTCCATGGAAACCATCGTCTTCTGTGCGCCGAGCGCCGCCGCCACATCGGCCTCGGTCACCTCTTCGCCCTGCGACAGAATTAGCAGCCGCTGCACCAGATTCTTGAGCTCGCGGATGTTGCCCGGCCAGGCGTGGTTGCGCAGTGTATTGAGCGCGCCGGTGGTGAAGCGCCGATAGGGCAGGCTTTCCTTTTCGACCATCCAGTCCACGTAGAAACTGACAAGCTCCGGCACGTCTTCGCGGTGTTCATGCAAGCTGGGAATAACAAGCGGAACAACGTTCAGACGGTAAAACAAGTCCTCGCGGAAGCGCCCCTCGGCGATTGCCCGTGCAAGATTCTGGCTGGTGGCGGCAAGGACGCGCACATCGAGCGTTACCGGTGAATTGCCGCCAACGCGCAAGAAGCGCTTCTCCTCGAGCACATTAAGCAGGCGCGACTGGGTTGCCAGATCAAGATCGCCGATCTGGTCGAGAAACAGGGTGCCTCCGCCCGCCTGCTCGAACACGCCGGCCGTAGTCTCGCCACTCTGTTCGGTTCCGAACAGTTGCGTGGCCATGTTTTGCGCCGGCACGGCAGCCAGGTTCATTTCCACGAACGACCGGTCCCGGCGCGCACTCTTGCTATGCAGATAACGCGCCGCGACCTCCTTGCCGCTGCCCGGCTCGCCGGTAATCAGTACCCAGGCGTCGTGCGCGGCGATGCGCTCGATGGTCGCGCGCAACTGTTTCATCACCTTGCCCTTGCCGACTGGCACGCTGACCACGCCCCCGTGTCGCTTGAGGCTGAGGTTTTCCTGTTGCAGGCGTGCATTCTGCAGCGCGCGCTCGATGGTCACGAGCAGCTTGGCGGTGGTCAGCGGCTTCTCGATGAAATCGTAGGCGCCGAGGCGGATCGCCTCGACCGCCGTCTCGACGGTGCCGTGCCCGGACATCATCACCACCGGCACCGGTAGTACATGGTCGCGCGACCACTCTTTGAGCAGCGTGATGCCATCGGTATCCGGCATCCAGATGTCGAGCAGCACCAGGTCCGGACGATGCGTGTTATAGGCGGCACGCGCCGTCGCGGCATTTTCGGCGGTGGTGATTTCGTAATCTTCGTCTTCCAGGATCTCCTGCACTATCTGGCGGATATCCGGTTCGTCGTCCACCACCAGGATAGTTCCGGTGCTCATGTGGTTTTCCCTCTCGCGAGCGCCGTCAGGACCTCACTGGCTGGCAGGCGGATGGTGAAGCTGGCGCCACCGTCCCTGAGATTTCCTGCCCAGAGCGTGCCGTTGTGCTCTTCGATGACCTTCTTCACGATCGCAAGTCCGAGGCCGGTGCCTTTGTCCTTGGTCGTGACATACGGCTCAAACAGGTGGTCCATGACGCTCGGCGCGAAACCCGGACCATTGTCGCGCACATGCAATTCGACGAAGCGGCTGTTCGGTTCGTCCACGTAGCGTGTGGCGATCTCCATGGTCGGGTTGTCGGTGGTGGCCAGCGCGTCGGTGGCGTTGAGCAGCAGGTTATGCAGTACCTGACGCAACTGGCCGGGGTCGGCCTGCAACACCGGCAGCGTGGCATCCAGGTCGAGCTGGTAACGCACCGGGTTGGCGCGGCTCTTGTACAGCTCGACGACATCCTGTACCAGTTGATTGAGGTTTACAGCCTGGATGTGCATGGGGGCCGGGCGCGCGTATTCGGAGAAGGCATTCACCATGGCCTTCATGGCCTCAACCTGCTGCACGATGGTGTGCGTGGCGCGGTCGAGGGTGGCGCGTTCTTTTTCCGGCAGGCCATCCATGCACTTGTGACGGATGCGCTCGGCCGAAAGCTGGATGGGCGTCAATGGGTTCTTGATTTCATGCGCCAAGCGGCGCGCCACCTCGCCCCAGGCGGCATCGCGCTGCGCCTGGATGAGCGCGGTGATATCGTCGAATACGATCACGTGCCCGCCGCTGCGCCCATGCAGGCCGGGCAGGCGCGTGCCGCGCACCATCAGCACGCGTCGGCCGGCGTCGCCCGGCAGCGTGATCTCGGCCTGCCATTCGGTTTGCGCTTTGCGCAGAAGGGCGCGCAGTGCGTTCACGAACGGCGCCAGCGCCGGGTGCATCTCGGCCAGCCAGGCGAGCGTCTTGCCCTCGCCGGACACGAGGTCCGCGCCGAGGATCTGGTGGGCGGCAGCGTTGTGCGTGCGCAGATGGCCGCGCGGGTCGAACGACAGTACGCCGGACGACAGGTGCGTGAGCACGGTTTCGAGATAGGTGCGTTGGATTTCGGCCTCGCGCTGGCCGCGGGTGATCTCGCCTTGCGCGCGCCGGATGCGGCGCGTCATGACGTTGAAGGATTGCACCAGGATACCGAGTTCATCGCCGACCGGCACCGGCAGCTGCTGACTGTAGTCACCGCGCGCCACCGCGCGCGTGCCCTCGGCCAAGTCGCGGATCGGCGTTACCAGCCGGCGCGCGGCGTAAATCGCTGCCCACACGGCGAGCAGCAGGGTGGAGAGTGCCACCAGACTCAGGGTGAGTGTGAAGCCGAACTTGAGCGGGCCGCGCAGGTAGAAAATCTTTTCGTACTCGGCGAACGCCGCTTGCACATTCTGGCCGAGACGCGCGTAGCGCTCCGGCAGCGGTTCGATCACCTGCAACACACGCACCGGGGCGCCGACCGCGCGCGACATCACCGGCACCAGCACGCGCAGCTGCAGGCCGGATTCGCCGAGCGGCTCGATGCCGGCGTATAGCTCGCCGCGCCGCGCCTGCGTGAATACCGCCTCGCCCGGCCGGTCGGGCACAACGCTTTTGCCGCGCACCGCGCCCTGGGTGCTGGAGGAGATGACCTTGCCGTCCTGGCCAAAGAGCGTGAGCTCGAACAGGCCGTACTGTTCACGCAGCGCGTTGAGTGTGGGCAGCAGTTCGCGGCGCGAGCTGTCGTCCAGCTCCGCGGCCATGTCGCGCGCCTTGCGGGTAAGGTCTTCCTTGGCGGTGTCGAGCGCCGTTCGTCCGAGCGCCAGCGCGCTGTCGAGCGCCTGTTCGATGCGCACATCAAACCAGTTGTCGATGCCGCGGTTGAAGGCCTGTACCGAGAACAGGTACACGACCGCCACCGGGACCACGCTCAACAGCACGAACAGGCCGAACAGACGCAACGTCAGGCGCGAGCCCATGACGCGTGCGCGGAACTGGAGCACCAGCTTGCGGACGCTGAGCAGGATCAGCGTGAGCAGCAGCGCCACGCCGAGGATGTTGAGCAACAGCAGCAGCGAGTAGAGGTCGCCAAACAGCGCTGAGTTCTGGGTCGCGGCGCTCATCATGCCGAGCGAGATGGCGAGCAGCACCGACAGCACCGCAAGCGGTGACACGCGCGCGAGCAGGCGTTTCACGGTTGAGTGCGTTGTACCGGCCATTCGGTCCACCCGGTGTTGAGGCGCCATGAAGGGGTCGCGTAAGCGAGCGGGCGCATGAGCATGGGCAACGCCTCGATATCGAGGCGCGCGCGCAGCTGGAGCAGATAACGCGCGTCCGTCTCGATGTCCTTCTTCGCAGGCAGCAGTATCGTGAAATCGTCGAGCGTGCCGGCGTACGAGAGTGCCTGGGTCAGCGAGCCAAAGCTCTCGGACGGTTCGTGCGCATGTAGGCCGCTGACCAGATACTGACGCGATAGCGCGTGGAACTGTATGCGACGACGCAGCGCGTGGTCGGTGATCAGCCGGTTCCGCCACCACCAGCGGTGCTTGACCATGTTGACATCGATCACCACGTCTATCGGAATGCCCTTGCTGAGCGCCTCCTCGATCCGGGCGTTGATCGGCAGGTCGAAGCGCGCATTGACGAGCAGCGCGCGCTGATCAAGCACGACTGTGGCGTTCTTTACGCCGAAGTTGGCGGCGTCGGCGCGCGTGGTGAGCAACAGCGCCAAGCCAAGCAGCACCATGCCGAGCGGCTGATGGCGCATGTCAGGACGCCACTGGTTTTTTTGTGACGCTGGCATAATAGAAGCCATCCATGTCGCCGGCGCCGGGCAGAATCTGGAAGCCCTCGCCGGCACGCTGTGCGTAACGCTCGAGCGCTGGGTGCACAATGGTCTGAGCCAGCGCATCCGTCTGGCGCGCGTGGAATGCCACCATCTGTTGGGCGTTTTCTTCGGGAAGAATTGAGCAGGTCACGTATAGCAGCTTACCGCCGGGCGCGAGCAACGGCCACAGGGCATCGAGCAGGCGTGTCTGGGTGGCGGCGAGGCGCACGATATCGGCCGGGGTGCGGTGCAGGCGAATGTCCGGATGGCGGCGGATGACGCCGGTCGCCGAGCACGGCGCATCCAGCAGGATGCGGTCGAACGGCTGGCCGTCCCACCAGCCGGAGGGGCCGGTGGCATCGCCCTGGGTGACGGTGCCCGCCAGGCCGAGACGCGCAAAGTTCTCGCGCACCCGTCCGAGACGTTGGGCGTCCACGTCGAGCGCCACCAGTGATGCCTGTGGCACGCGTTCCAGAATATGCGCGGCCTTACCGCCGGGTGCGGCACAGGCGTCGAGCACGCGCTCGCCCGGCTGGGCGTCGAGCAGCACGGCGGCGAGCTGCGCGGCCGCATCCTGCACCGACACCGCGCCCAGGTGAAAACCGGGCAGCGCCTCCACCGGTACGGGTGACTCCAGTATCAGGGCGCTGTCCACTTCCGGCACAAGTCGCGCGGCAATCCCGGCCTGCGCGAGTTGTTCGAGATAGTCGGCGCGCGTGGTCTTGCCGCCATGCACGCGCAGGGTGAGCGGCGGGCGCGCATTGTTGGCCTCGGCGATGGCGCGCCACGCATCCGAATAAATTAACTTAAGCCGCGTCAGCAGCCAGGCCGGATGGGCAAGTGCCAGTGTTTCGTCAGCGGCGATGCATGCGCGAATTTCCGTTTCCTCACGCAACACGCGGCGCAGCAGGGCATTGGTCATTCCTTTCGCCCAAACTTTTTTTAATACTGCCGCGGCTTCAACCGTCTCTTGCACCGCGGCATGCGGCGCGATACGCATGTGCAGGAGCTGGTAAAACCCGATGATCAGCAATGCCTCCAGGTCTTCGTCCTGGAGTGGTTTCGTCAGGTAGCCGCGCACCAGCGGCATGAGTTGGAAATACCAACGCAGCGCGCCATAGGTCATTTCCTGGATCAGGGCACGTTCCCTGGTAAGCGACTGGGAGAGCGTGGAGAAAATCTCCGCCAGCGCGGCATCCAGCGAGCGTCCACGCAGGACCGCGCCCACTGCCCGTGCGGCCGCCGCGCGCGCTGCCGCCGCTGTGCTCACGGGCCGAGCAGCGTGCCGGCTGGCAGTGGCCGGCCGTTCAGGAACGCGCGCGCCTCCAGCACCTTGCCGCCCTCCAGCTGTAGCCGGGTGATACGCAGCACGCCGTTCGCGCACTGCACACGCACGCCATCGGCATCGGCGCTCAGCACGGTGCCGGGCGGCTGTCCAGTCGGTGTCCCGCTCTCCGCCTGTGCGTGCCACAGGCGCAGGGCCTGGCCATCGAGCGTGGTGTGCGCCACCGGCCAGGGATTGAAGGCACGGACGCGGCGCGCGAGCAGCTCGGCGTGCGCGCTCCAGTCGAGGCGTGCCTCTTCCTTTTTTAGTTTCGCCGCATAGGTGGCGCGCGCGCTGTCCTGCGCCTGGGGAGCAATCGCACCGCGTACAAGTTGCGCGAGCGTGTCGACCAGCAGGCGCCCACCCAGATTCGCAAGCCGGTCATGCAGCGTGGCCGCGTTGTCGTCTGCGCCGATCGGGATTTCCGCCAGGGCGAGCATGGCGCCGGTGTCGAGGCCTTCGTCCATCTGCATGATGGTGACGCCGGTTTTGGCATCACCGGCCTCGATGGCGCGCTGAATGGGCGCCGCGCCGCGCCAGCGCGGCAGCAGCGAGGCGTGCACATTGATGGAGCCGTATTGGGGAATAGAAAGAATGGACTTGGGCAGAATCAGTCCATAGGCGATCACGATCAGCGCATCCGGCTTGAGCGCACGCAGTGTCTCGGCTTCGCTCTCGGATTTGAGTGTCACGGGCTGGTGTACGCGCAGACCGTGCGCGAGCGCGAATTCCTTGACCGCGCTCATGCCCAGCTTGCGCCCGCGCCCGGCCGGCCGGTCTGGCTGGGTGTAGACCGCGAGCAGCGTATGGCCGGCGTCGAGCAGCGCCTTGAGTGCGGAGACGGCGAACTCCGGTGTGCCGGCGAAGACCAGGTTCATGAGCAGATTATTTTATTATGGTTTGTAATAACAAGGCGGAGCCGCAGATGAACACGGATTTATGCAAATCGAAAGGCGGATCTTTTTCAATCCGTCATCCGAATTTATCTACGTTCATCTGTAGCAAGCTGTTGTGTCCCGCCGGCTACATCGCCAGGCGTTCCTGCTTCTCGAGCTTCTTGCGGATGCGGGTTTGCTTGAGGCGCGACAGGTAATCGACGAATACCTTGCCATCCAGATGATCGATCTCATGCTGGATGCAGGTGGCAAACAGGCCTTTGGCCTCAAGCTCGAACGGTTGTCCGTCGCGGTTGAGGGCACGCAAACGAATGTGCTGGGCGCGCTCGACCTCGTCATAAATTCCGGGCACCGACAGGCAACCTTCTTCGAACACCTGTTTGCCGTCGTGCTGGATGATTTCCGGGTTTATGAATACCTGCAGGGCGTTGTGCGTTTCCGAGATATCGATAGTCACCACACGTAGCGCCACGTTGATTTGCACGGCGGCCAGCCCGACACCGGGCGCGGCGTACATGGTCTCGGCCATATCGTCCACAAGGCGGCGGATCTCATCATCCACCGAGGCGACGGGCTGGGCGACCTGGCGCAGGCGCGGGTCGGGATAGTGCAGGATGGTGCGGATAGCCATACAGGTACTTTAGATGGGGGCAGCCCCCAAGCGTTTCCATTCCTCTGAAAGTGGATTATTATCAGTTCAAATCATCCTGAATAACAAGATAATTCCAGTATCGTGCTGCTTTGCGCAGTCAGTCGGCGTGGACTAGACTCCGACCAACACCACAGGGAAATCATGCCCATGCCCGTGAAAAACCTGGTATCCATCGGGGCCGTTCTGGCCCTGTTCGCCTTTGCTGCCCCCGTTTTTGCGGACACCGTGGCGCTCACGCCGGATCATCCGGACCGCTATGTCGTGCAGAAGGGCGATACTTTGTGGGACATTTCCAAGCGCTTTCTCAAGGATCCGTGGCGCTGGGCAAGTGTGTGGACGATCAACGACCAGGTCAAGAATCCGCATCTTATTTACCCCGGCGACGTCATCCTGCTGACCTACGTGGATGGCAAGCCGCAGCTGAGCGTGGCGCGTGAGGAAAAAGTCGTTCCGGCTCAGGCCGGCGTCGAAGAGATGACGGTAACGCCCACAACGGCCATCGAAGAGCCGGCTGGCGAGACCCCAACCGGCATGAACGTGGTCAAGCTTCGGCCCAAGGCGCATGCCGAATCGATCACATCGGCCATTCCGACCATCAGCCCGGAAGCGATCGTCCCGTTTCTGACCGAGCCGCTGGCGGTGGGACGCTCCGAGCTGGGTCAGGCCGGTTATGTCACCATCGGCCTCGACGACCGTAGGGCGCTCGGCGATGGCAGCCAGTTTTATGCGCGCGGCCTGAAGAACAGCGGCACCGAGTATTACCAGATTTTCCGCCAGGGCGCGCCGCTCAAGCACCCCGATACGGGCGAAACCTTGGCCTACGAGGCCTTGTTTCTGGGTGATGCCAGGTTGCTCGAGTCCGGTGACCCGGCAAAGCTTGTGGTCACGCGCGTCAAGCAGGAGATTCTGCCCACCGACCGTCTGCTTCAGACCCCGGAGAAGGCTGCGCTTCCCTATTACTTCCCGCGCGCGCCGGAAAAGAACGTGGATGGCCGTATCCTCGCGGCAGTTAACGGGTTGCGTGAGTTCGGACCCAATACCATCGTTGCCATCAGCCTCGGCAAACGCGAGGGCATGGAGGAAGGACATGTGCTGCGCATTATGCGGCACGTGGGCTTGAGCAAGGATCCGGTCACAAATCGCATGTACAAGGTGCCGGATGAGGAGACGGGCTTGCTCATGATATTCCGGGTGTTCGACAAGGTCAGCTACGCGCTGATCATGAATGCCACCCGGCCGGTACACATTCACGACGCCTTACGCACGCCCTGATCTGCTTCACGGCATGGATGCCGGGCTGTAACCGAGGGAAGACCAGGCATGCGGTTTGAGGACGCTGTTGCATGGCTGCACCTGCACCGCCTGACTGGTGGAGGCACCGGTCTGCGGCACTTGCTTGAGCAGTTCGGCAGTGTCGAGGCTATTTATGCTGCGCCACGCACTGAACTGCTGCCTTTCTTTGACGGTGACCAGACCCCGGTCGATGCCGTTCTCATCGGGCCTGACGCCGGGCAGTTTGAGGCCGAGCGCGTCTGGCTCGACGATCCATCCAACCACCTGGTCGTGATCACCGATCCGGCCTACCCACCACTGTTGCGCGAGATTCCCGGCCCACCGCCGTTGCTGTTTGTGCGCGGCGACGTGGCGCTGCTTTGCGCCCCGCAGCTGGCGGTGGTCGGCTCGCGCAATCCCTCGCACGGTGGCTGCGACAATGCGCGCGCCTTCAGCGAGCAGCTGACGCGCGCCGGACTCGTGGTGACGAGCGGGCTGGCGCTCGGCATCGACGCCTGTGCGCATGCTGCGGCACTCGATGCTGGTGGCCAGACCATCGCGGTCGCGGCCACCGGCCTGGATCGGGTCTACCCGTCGGCGCACCGTGAGCTGGCGCACCGCATTGCCGCCCAGGGTGCGCTGGTGTCGGAGTTCGCGCTCGGCACGCCGCCGCGCCGCGAACACTTTCCGCGCCGCAACCGGTTGATCAGCGGTTTGTCACTCGGCGTGCTGGTGGTGGAGGCGGCGTTGCGCAGTGGTTCACTCATTACCGCGCGCCTCGCTGCCGAGCAGGGACGCGAAGTGTTCGCGATCCCGGGTTCCATCCATTCACCGCTCGCGCGCGGTTGTCACGCGCTCATCCGCCAGGGTGCGAAGCTGGTGGAGACCGCCACGGACGTGCTTGAGGAACTCGGCGCGCTCGCCGATTTTGTTGCCGCGCCGCCGAGCGCAACCACATCGCCACCGCGCGCGTCGTTGGACCCGGCACAGCAGGAATTACTCGAGCATATCGGTTACGACCCGGTTGAGATGGACACGCTCATCGCGCGCAGCGGATTGACGCCGGGTAGGGTTTCCTCCATGCTGTTGCTTATGGAATTGCGCGGGCTGATCGAAGCCCGTCCGGGCGGGAGGTACCAGCGAACGTCCTGACGGCCCTGTGCAGCGCGAAGTGTGGACGGGACGACACGGCACGCGCGAAGGGGCGAACGAGAGAATGATGAAAGAAAACGTGCTTGATGTGTTGATGTATCTGTTCGAGAACTACATGGACGATGGTCCCGAATTCAGCCCCGATCAGGAAGCGCTCGCCGTCGAGCTGGCGCAGGCCGGCTTTCCCCGCAGTGAAGTGAACAAGGCCTTCGACTGGCTCGAAGGGCTGGCCTCGCTGCGCGACCGAGGCGCGTTGCCCATGGGCGGGCGCCCGCAGTCCATGCGCGTGTTCTCCGCGCAGGAGCAGCAGAAGATCAACATCGAGGCGCGCGGTTTCATCCTGTTTCTGGCGCGCAGCGGTGTGCTCGATTCGCATACCCGCGAACTGGTTATCGATCGCGTTATGGCGCTCGACACCGACGAAATCGACAGCGAACAGCTCAAGTGGGTGATCCTCATGGTGCTGTTCAACCAGCCCGGTCAGGAACAGGCCTACGCCTGGATGGAAGACCTGGTGTTCGATGGCGTGCAGGAGCACCTGCACTGATTTTGTTGTTGTTTTGCCTTCCGGCTTGACAAGCCACACCGCTTGTCGCACACAATCACGCCCCACGATCCGACTTATCTACTATTCTGACGGCAGGCGAGCGTCTGCCGCGAAGGTGAATCGGGTAACTAAAATGGCTATTTTTGTGCAGGCGTGCTTTCCCTCATATGGTTAATTTTGTGCAGGCGTGCTTCCCTTAAACGATGGCGAAAAACCTGATCATTGTCGAATCGCCGGCCAAGGCGAAAACCATGTCCAAGTATTTGGGCAAGGAGTTCAGTGCGCTCGCGTCCTACGGACATGTGCGCGATCTGCTGCCAAAGAAGGGTGCGGTCGACCCCGAACACGATTTCGCCATGAAGTACGTACTCATCGAGAAGAACAAGAAACATGTCGACGCCATCGTCAAGGCGATGAAAAAGGCCGACGCGCTGTACCTCGCGACTGACCCGGATCGCGAAGGCGAAGCGATCTCCTGGCACCTGTACGAGATCCTCAAGGAAGAGGGCGTGCTCAAGGACAAGCCGGTGCACCGCGTCGAATTTCACGAAATCACCAAGACCGCCATTCAGCGTGCCATCCAGGAACCGCGCGAGCTGTCGACCAATCTGGTAAATGCGCAGCAGGCGCGCCGCGCGCTCGATTATCTGGTCGGCTTCAATCTGTCGCCGCTGTTGTGGAAGAAGGTGCGCCGCGGGCTTTCGGCCGGGCGCGTGCAAAGCCCGGCGCTGCGTTTGATTGTCGAGCGCGAGGAAGAGATCGAGCGCTTCAAGGCGCGCGAGTACTGGACTATCGAGTCCGATCTCAGCACCAAAGGCCAGAACTTCAGCGCCAAGCTCACCCATTTCAAGGGTGAGAAGCTCGACCAGTTCACGATCAACGAAGAGAACACTGCTGCCGAGGTCGAGGCCGAACTGCTCAAGCAGGCGCAGGGCCGCTATCTCGTTACCGCCGTCGAGAAAAAGCAGCGCAAGCGCAATCCGTCGCCGCCGTTCACCACCTCGACCCTGCAGCAGGAGGCGTCGCGAAAGCTCGGCTTCACCGCGCAGCGCACCATGCGCACCGCCCAGCAGTTGTACGAAGGCGTGGACATCGGTGGCGAGACCGTCGGTCTCATCAGCTACATGCGTACCGATTCGGTGAATTTGGCGAAGGAAGCGATCGAAGAGATTCGCGCGCTCATCGCCAAGCGCTACGGCGACGACAATCTGCCGGAAACGCCGCACGTCTACAAGACCAAATCCAAGAACGCGCAGGAAGCGCACGAAGCCATCCGCCCGACCTCGGCCGAGCGCATCCCCGAGCAGCTCAAGGAACGTCTGACGCCGGAGCAATACAAGCTGTATGAACTCATCTGGAAGCGCACCGTCGCCTGCCAGATGGTGCATGCGGTGCTGGACACCGTGGCCGTCGATCTCGAGGCCGGCAGCGGCAACGTGTCGCGCGCCAACGGCTCGACACTGGTGAAGCCCGGCTTCATGGCCGTCTACCAGGAAGGCACGGACGAGAAGAAGGAAGGCGAGGAAGACGAGGCGATCCTGCCGGTGATGCTCAAAGGCGAATACGTGGATCTGCGCGTGATCCGCAAGGAGCAGCACTTCACCGAGCCGCCGCCGCGCTTCACCGAGGCCTCGTTGGTGAAGACGCTCGAAGCCTTCGGCATCGGTCGTCCGTCCACCTATGCGTCGATCATCTCGACACTCGAGTCACGCGAGTATGTCACGCTCGACAAGCGCCGCTTCCAGCCGACCGACGTCGGCCGGGTGGTGAACAAGTTCCTGTCCGAGCATTTTTTCAAATACGTGGATTACGATTTCACCGCGCGCATGGAAGATGATCTCGATGCCGTTTCACGTGGCGAGAAGGAATGGCGGCCGTTGCTCCAGGAGTTCTGGGGCGAGTTCAAGACGCAGGTCGACGAGAAAGAGACCGCCGATCGCCCCGGCACCGAAATCCTCGCGGAACTCTGCCCGAAGTGCCAGAAACCGTTGTCCAAGCGCCTCGGCCGCAACGGCTACTTCATCGGCTGCACCGGCTACCCGGAATGCGACTACACGCGCAATGTGGATGAAGAGGCCGGCGCCTCAAACGAGCCACAGTATGTCGAGGATCGCGTCTGCCCGAAGTGCGAATCGAAGCTGGTCATCAAGCGCGGCCGCTACGGCAAGTTCATCGGTTGCAGCAACTACCCGAACTGCAAGCACATGGAGCCGCTCGAGAAGCCGGCCGATACCGGCGTGCAGTGCCCGGAGTGCAAGCAGGCGAACATGCTCAAGCGCAAGTCGCGCTACGGGAAGATCTTCTACTCGTGTGCGCGCTATCCGGATTGCAAGTACGCGGTTTGGAACCTGCCGCTCAACGAGCCGTGTCCGAAGTGCGGCTGGCCGATCCTGACCATTAAGACCACCAAACGCCGCGGCACCGAGAAGGTCTGTCCGGTGAAGGAGTGCGGCTTCGCCGAGCCATACGAGGGCGAACTCGATATGCCGGAAGCCGCGCCACAGGTCGGGACCGGCTGATAAGGTTCGTTACGAGTCCAAAAAAAGTAAAGTGGATTGATCCTTTACTGATACCGGCTCAGGCGGTCAACAGCAACTTGGCGCCGGCAATCACCAGCACCACCCCCAACACGCGTCGTAGCGTCTCCGGAGCTAGTCGACGCACCGCAAGTTCCGATCCGATCAGCGCACCGGCCAGTGCCGCGAGCATGAGCGCCGGCAGTTGCGCCGGCCAGGCGACGGCGACGGTCGCATGTCCGGCGAGACCAGCGATGGAGTTCACCAGAATGAAAGCCGCTGACACCGCCGCGGTGGTACGCATGTTCGCCCAGCGCAGCAGGAGCAACAGCGGGCTCAAGAATATTCCCCCGCCCACGCCGGTGAGACCGGACAGAAATCCGAGACCGGCGCCACACGCCAGCGCAACAAAAATAGTTGGTGTGCAAGCGGCCTCTTGGTCCCGCGCCTTCCACAACAGACGCGACGCGGCGACGAGCAATGCCACAGCCACCAGAATCTTGTAGACGCCGCCCGGCAGGGTGAGTGCGCCGCCGACAAAGGCAAGCGGGGCCGAGCCGAGCGCGAACGGCCAGAACAGACGTGCGTCGAAATAGCCGGCACGCCACAGGCGATAGAATACCAGTCCGGCAACGGCGATGTTCATGGCGAGCGCCGCTGGCTTCATGAAAGCCGGCGCCACCCCAAACAGTGCCATGGCCGCCAGATAGCCGGAGGCGCCGCCATGGCCGACCGAGGAATAGAGCGTAGCCGCAAACGCAATGAAAGCGAGCAACGCCGCCAGTTGCGTTGTGGTCAGGGACTCCATGAGAGACGTCTACAGCCGACCACAGATGAACACAGATTTCACACAGGTCCGGACAAGAAGCACAGTGTGGTTGATCCGCATATATCCGTGTTCATCTGTGGCTGCGATAAGAAGAAGTCACTCGTGTTGATGCCCGCCCGGCCCGTGCACATGGCCATGCGCGAGTTCCTCGCTGCTGGCGTCGCGCACTTCCACGATGGTCACCGCGAAATTGAGCGGCACGCCGGCGAGCGGATGGTTGCCGTCCACCGTCACGCTGGCGGCGTCCGTGCTCACCACGGTCACGATGCGGGTGTTACCATCCGGGTCGCCGGACTGGAACTGCATGCCCACCAGAATGCTGTCGCTGTCTTCGAACATTTCGCGCGGCACACTCTGCACCAAGTCGTCGTCGCGCTCGCCGTAGGCCTCGGTCGCCGCGATGCGCACGCTCAGCGATTCGCCCGCGCGCTTGCCTTCCAGGGCGGATTCCAGGCCGGGAATGATGTTGCCGCTGCCGTGCAGGTAGGTGAGCGGCTCGCCGCCCTCGGAGCTGTCCAGGACTTGGGCGTTGTCATCGGTCAGGGTGTAGTCGAAACGCACGACCTTGTTGCGGCTGATAAGCATGGAAAAATCTCGAAGTGAAAAAAAAGAAACTTTACGCCAGTTGCCGGTTTGCGCCAAGCCACGCACGGGTTGGCGCGCGCCAAACCGGGGATTTCATCAAGCGTTACGGCAATTGCCTTAATGGGTTGGTGTAACATCGATTCGTACGCCACAATTCAGGCAATGAATTCATCCGGACACATCATGCTTGCACGTTGCACTAAACTGTTACCGCATTTTCACGACGCGCCGACCTTGCTCGCGGTTCTGGTCATGGTCGGGCTCGCCGGCTGCGCCAGCTGGTTCGCGCCGCCGCCTGGCATCGGGCGTGAAGTGGCGTGGTCGCAGCTGCCCGGCTGGGAGAAGGATCGCCACGCTGCCGCTTGGCCGGCGCTGCGCAAGAGTTGCGAGAAGCTCGCTCCCCGTGACGCTGCTTGGGAAAACATTTGCCTTGCTGTTCGCACACTGGATTCGCCGGACGACGCAACCGCGCGCGCCTTCTTCGAGACCCATTTCCGCGCCCACCGGATGAATCCCGAGAGCGGGCGTGAGGGCCTGATAACCGGTTATTACGAGCCGGTACTGAACGGCAGCTCGACACGCAGCGACCAGTTTCGCTGGCCGTTGTACAAACGTCCAGACAACCTGCTGACCATCGATCTCGCCAGCCTGTACCCGGAGCTGAAGGGCCGGCCGGTGCGTGGTCGATTGGAGGGCAACCGTGTGGTGCCGTACTACAGCCGCGCCGAAATCGGCAACGGCAAGAATCCGCTCGCCGGCAACGAGCTGCTGTGGGTGGAAGACCCGGTCGAACTTTTTATTCTGCAGGTGCAGGGCTCAGGGCGTGTGCGTCTGCCCGATGGACGCGAAGTCGCAGTCGGTTACGCCGACCAGAATGGCCACCCCTACCGCTCGCTCGGTGGACGCCTCATCGAACTGGGTGTGCTGACGCGCGAGGAGGTTACGCTCACGCGCATCCGCGACTGGCTGGCTGCGCACCCGGATGAAACCAGTACGCTACTCAACAGTAATCCGAGCTATATTTTTTTCACCCAGCGCGATGCGTCGCTCGACGGTCCTCTCGGTTCGCTCGGTGTGGCGCTTACCCCGGAGCGCTCGGTCGCTGTGGATCCAGCCTACATTCGACTCGGGCTTCCGGTCTGGCTGGATACAGTGTTGCCGAAAGGCACGCCGCTGCAACGCCTCACCCTCGCGCAAGACACAGGTGGCGCGATCAAGGGCGCGGTGCGTGCCGACCTGTTCCTCGGCCAGGGCGTCGAAGCCGGTCGGCTGGCGGGCGAGATGAAGCAGCGCGGCCGGCTGTACGTTCTGTTGCCGAAACCGCCGCAACCGGTCAGCGCGCTTTCACTTCGCTAAAAACGGAATTTGCCGCACGGCCTTTTCTGGTTGGTCTGATGTCATTGAGTCGAGTCCATGGAAGGGCGAGTTAGACCGCGCCGGCGACCCACACGGATGTGGGGAGGTAGAGCAACGCATGGAGCAGTTGCCGGGAACGAGTAGTCGAGTAGTAGCTGAATCCGCGATGCGTCGCTCAGGAAGGCAGCAGTGCGGCGAGTTTCGCACCAAGCAGTTCGGCGCGCCAGCCGCGCAACACGCTGGTCGGCTCGGCACCGCGCACCAGCTTTTCGACATCGCGACGTGTGGCCAGCACCGCCGGGGCGAGATCGTGTTCCTGCGCCACGCTGCGCACCGTTTCCATCAGGCGTTTGCCGAGCGCATTCTGCTCGGGGGTGGGCGGCGCCTGCCGCTCCCAGATGAGCAGCGGCTCGGCGCGCCGGCCCTGCTCGATGCTGTCGAGAATGCCGTCACCCCAGCGCTGGCGCGCGCCGTCTTCGAGCCCGCGGATCGAGGCCAGTTCGGCGTGTTTCTGGGGTGCCAGTCGCGCGAGCTCGAACAGCACCTCATCGCGTAGTACCCAGCCGCGCGGCAGGTTGCGTGCCTGCGCGGTCAGTTCGCGAAAGGCGGCGAGCGCACGCAGCATCTGCTGGTTCGCGGCCGGCAGCTCGGCGCCGCCACGCAGCCGCCGCCACGCCTCGGCCGGATCGTTTGCGTAGAGCGCCGGCTCGGAGAGGCGCGCACAGTCGTCCGTTACCCACGCGAGCCGGCCGGCGGCGTCAAGCCGTTCGTGCAGCGCTTCATACACCGGCATCAGATAGCGCACATCGTCCTCGGCATAGCGGTGCTGCGCGGCGCTCAATGGCCGCGCTGACCAGTCGGTACGGGTGTGCGTCTTGTCGAGGGTCACGCCGGTGATTGCCGTCACCAGCGCGGCGTAGCCGATCTGGTCGTCATAGCCGAGGTAGGCAGCGGCGATCTGGGTGTCGAACAACGGTGCGGACACGACCCCGCGCAGATCGTTGAACACTTCAAGGTCCTGACGCGCGGCATGCAGCACCTTGCGCAGGTCTGGATTTTCGAGCAGGGCGTGCAGCGGTTCAAGCTGTTCGAGAGCGAGCGGATCAATACAGGCCACGATCCCGGGAGCGCCGATCTGAATGAGGCACAGGCGCGCATAATAGGTGCGCTCGCGCAGAAACTCGGTATCGAGCGCGATCCATTCGCTGCCTTCGAGCGCGCGGCACAGGTCGGCAAGTGCCGCGTCGGTGGCAATCAGATCGCTGGTCATATAGGGAGTCTATCAGAGCGGGCAGAGCTGGTTGCTGGTCGTTGGTCCGGCATGGCGTGATATCATTAATAAATGGATGCAGTCAGGCATGGTGTTGCCCAATGCGCCGGCCGGTTACTGGTCGGGCTGTTGTGCGGCATCGCGGCCGGTGCTTGTGATTACCGGCCGGGTGCACTGCCGACGGCACCGCCGAGCGCACCGGAAAGCCGCGCCGAATTCGTCGTCGGAAAGCTTATCCGCGAACCGCAGGCCGTGGATGAGTTGCGCAGCGTAGCGCGACTCGCGGAAGGCGAAAGCCCCGACTCACTCGCCAACGATCTGCCGACGCGCACCGCGCTGACCTACCTGCGTGCCCGTCAGCGCCTCGGCGCAAAGTTCGGGCTGCATGTTGCCGGCACTGAACGACCCGCGCCGGAGAAGAGGGTGGTGGACGTGGTGGTCAGTGAGGGTGCGGTGGTGCTCAACGAGGGCGCGGCAGTACGCTTTCGGGTGGAGTTGCAGAAACAGGAAGACGCATGGCTGGTCACGCGTCTGCGGTCCGATTGATACCTTAACCATTCATCCACATGCCTATCCTCAAGATCATTCTCGATATCTGTCTGCTGCGCGGGCGTGCGCAGGATCTGCCGGCGTCCATGAATCTGGTGTGGCTTACAGCTGCTGCCAGTGTGGCGGTGAATGCATTGGGCATGCCCGAGCGCGCCACGGATCTGGCGCAGCTGCTGTTCATTGCCTCGCAAGCGGTTTTGTTCGGGGCGGTCGTCTGGCTGCTGCTGCGGCTGCGTGGCTTCCCGGCGCGCTGGACGCAGACAGTCACGGCGTTGTATGCCGTGGATGCCGTGTTCAGCCTGTTGTTGCTGCCATTTCTGCCGGCGTTGATGGAAATGATCAAGCAGGGACCGGAGGCAAAGCCCGGTTGGGAGGCGTACATCCTGCTCGCACTCAGCGGCTGGTTGCTTCTGATTATCGCGCGCGTGTTGCGCGAGGCCACCGAGTGGCCGCTGCCGCTCGCCTTTCTGGCCGGCTTCACCTCGCTGCTGGTGGTGCGCGTCCTCGGCCACTTGATCGCGCCGCTGTTCGGGCTGATGGTGCAGGCCTAATAATATGGATATTTTTGTGCAAGCGTGCTTTCCCCAAATGGTTATTATTGTGCAAGCATGCCTCCCTTAATGCGCATTCACATACTCGGTATCGGCGGCACGTTCATGGGCGGTGTGGCGGTGCTGGCACGCGCGCTTGGGCACAGCGTGACCGGCTCGGACGCCAAGGTCTATCCGCCCATGAGCACGCAGCTCGAGGCCGAGGGCATTACGTTGCGCGAAGGCTACGATCCGGCGCATCTCGAACCAGCACCCGACCTGGTCATCATCGGCAATGCCTTGTCGCGCGGCAACCCGGCGGTCGAACACGTACTCGACCGCGGCATTCCCTACACCTCGGGCGCACAGTGGGTGGCTGAGAATATACTCGCGCACCGCTGGGTGCTGGCGGTCGCCGGTACGCACGGCAAGACCACCACCACCAGCATGCTCGCCTGGATTCTGGAGTACGCCAATCTTAAACCCGGATTCCTGGTCGGCGGCGTGCCGGAGAACTTCGGCGTGTCGGCACGCCTCGGCGACGAGCCGTTCTTTGTTATCGAGGCGGACGAATACGACACCGCATTCTTCGACAAGCGCTCCAAGTTCGTGCACTACCGGCCGCGCACCGCAATCCTCAACAATCTCGAATACGACCACGCCGACATTTTTCCGGACATCGCCGCCATCCGCCGCCAGTTCCATCACTTGGTGCGCAGCGTGCCAGGAAGCGGCCTGCTGGTGGTGAACGGAGCGGACGCACAGCTTGCGGAGACCCTGGTTATGGGTTGCTGGACGCCGGTGGAAAAATTTGGTGTTGAAGGTGGCTGGCAGGCCGAGCCGCTGGTGCCGGACGGCAGCCGCTTTCGTGTGTTGTTCCAGGGCAAGGAACAGGGCAGCGTCGAGTGGGACCTGATCGGCACGCACAACGTGCTCAATGCGCTCGCTGCGCTTGCGGCGGCGCGTCACGCCGGTGTGCCGGTGGCGGCAAGCTGTGCGGCCCTGAAAGAGTTCCGTAACGTCAAACGCCGTCTCGAAATGCGCGGCACGGTGCGCGGCGTCACCGTGTACGATGATTTCGCGCATCACCCGACCGCGATTCACACGACGCTGGATGCATTACGCGCACGCGTCGGCGACAAGCGCATTGTCGCGGTGCTGGAGGCGCGCTCCAACACCATGCGCATGGGCGTGCACCGCGCCGAACTCGGCCCGGCGCTGGCCGGTGCCGATCAGGTCATTCTGTTCCAGCCGGCCGAGTTTCCCTGGGACATCCAGATCGTTACCGCGGCGCTCAACGGCCGCGCGCGCGTGTTTCGCTCGGTGGACGAAATCGTGATGGTGCTCGGCCAGGAACTGCGACCCGACGACCAGGTGTTGATCATGAGCAACGGCGGCTTTGATGGCATCCACGCCAAACTGCTGGCGCGATTGGCGGCAACGCCCAGTGCGGCAACCAGGTCACCGGGATGAGCAGCGAGGCGATTGCGCTCGCCATGACCGGCGCCTCGGGCGCGGTTTATGGCCTGCGTCTGCTCGAGTGCCTGCTGCAAGCGCAAAAAACGGTTTATCTCATGCTCTCGCCGGCAGCGCAGATTGTGCTCGCGCAGGAAACCGACCTGAAAGTTCCCGGCCCGCCGGTCGAGCAGGAAAGATATTTCAGCGAGCGCTATCGCGCGCGCGCCGGCCAGCTGAAAGTATTCGGTCCTAATGCCTGGTTTTCGCCGCCGGCGAGCGGTTCGAATGCTCCGCAGGCGATGGTGGTCTGCCCGTGCACCAGCGGCGCGCTCGCTGCGATCGCGCAGGGCAGCGCCGACAACCTCATCGAGCGCGCCGCCGATGTGGCGATCAAGGAAGGCCGGAAACTGATTCTGGTGCCGCGTGAAATGCCGCTGTCTGCGATCCACCTCGAGAACATGCTGAAGCTCGCGCGCCTCGGGGTGGTGATTCTGCCGCCCAGTCCCGGGTTCTATCACCAGCCGCGGCGCATCGAGGATCTGGTGGATTTTGTGGTGGCGCGCCTGCTCGACCATCTCGCTATCGAACACCAGCTCGTTCCGCGTTGGGCGGAAGACGTAAAAGGAAAATAATCACGACCCGGCGTGACGGTCCTGGCGCCGCGCGGTTGCATTCAACGCCGGAGTTGTCTTACGCTGCTAAGGAAAGCACACCTGCACAAAGTCCATTGCGCCAACAATGGCGCCTGGAAATATAGATGTTTTAAGTCACTTCAACAAACGGAGCATTGAACATGCGATCACTCATCCGCCCGGCCCTGTTCGTCCTGCTGCTCTTGCCGTTTTCCAGCCAGGCGCAGTTTCTCGAAGGTGTTGAGTACACACGCGTCAGCCCGCAACCGGTCGAGACCGGCAGCAAGGTCGAGGTGCGCGAGTTTTTCGGGTACGGCTGCCCGCACTGTTACACGCTCGAGCCATTTCTGGATAAATGGCTCAAGACCCTGCCGAAGAACGTCCAGTTCGTGCGCACACCGGCGGTGTTCAATGAAGCCTGGGCGGTGCATGCACGCGCCTATTACGCCTTCGAGGCGCTCGGCATTACCGCAAAAATGCATTACGCCCTGTTCCAGGCATTACACGACGAGAAGCGTGCTCTGAATACTGCCGACAGCCTGGCCGCGTTCGTGGCCGAAAAAGGAGGCGACCGCACGGCCTTTCTCGATGCCTACAACTCCTTTGGCATGCAGGCGAATCTGAGTCGCGCGACCCAGGTAGCGCGTGCCTACAACATTGACTCGGTGCCGACGCTGATTGTGGACGGCAAGTACATGACCAGCGCGAATGTCGCGGGTGGTTATGACAAGGTGCCGAAGGTGCTGGATTTCCTGATCAAGAAGGCCGCAGCCGAGCGTTCCACCCCGAAAAAGAAGTAACGAAGTAACGATCGGCAACGGCGCGCATGAGCGGCCTGTTTCTCGTCAAGGTTGTGGTATCGGCGCTGGTGATTGCGCTGGCCAGCGAGATGGCCAAGCGCGACTCGTTCTGGGGTGCGCTGCTCGTGGCATTGCCGCTCACCTCGATTCTGGCGATCAGCTGGCTGTACGCCGAAACCCGCGACAACGCGCTGGTCACGCGCTTTGCGCGCGATATCTTCCTGCTGGTGCCGGGATCGCTGCTGTTCTTCCTGCCGTTTCTGCTCGAAACCAAAACCCGCCTGGGCTTTCTGCCCAACCTGTTCGCCGGGCTGGTGCTGCTCGCGCTGGCTGTCTGGGGAATGCGCCGGATTTTGTCCTGAACTGTTCAGCCGTTGGCGTGCTGCGTGCGCTGCAACAGCTTGATAAACTGTTCCGGCGGTACCGGCCGGCTGAAATAATAGCCTTGCATGCCATCGCAGCGGTGTTGCCGCAGGAAAGCGAGCTGCTCTGCAGTTTCGACGCCCTCGGCGATCACCTTGATGCCGAGGCTGTGGGCCATGGCGATGATCGCTTTCACGATGGCCGCGTCATCCGGGTCGCTGGTGATGTCGCGCACGAATGACTGGTCGATCTTGAGCACGTCGATCGGCAAGCGCTTGAGGTAACTCAGGCTGGAGTAGCCGGTACCGAAGTCGTCCATGGAGACGGTCACACCGAGTCTGACCAGCGCTTCGAGTGTGCCGGCGATCCGCTCCAGGTCCTGCATCAGCAGGCTCTCGGTAATTTCGAGCTCGAGCATGCCGCGCGCGGCGGCGCAGCGCGTGAGTGTGGCGGCCACGATTTCCACCAGGTTTTTCTGCGACAACTGCCGTCCGGACAGATTCACCGCGATGCGCAGGTCAGCGTGACCGGCGTCGTGCCAGCGGCGCGCCTGTGTGCAGGCCTCGTTCAGCACCCACTCGCCGATGGGCAGGATCAGGCCGGTTTCCTCGGCGAGCGGAATAAACTCCGCCGGGGGCACCAGTCCCCAGTCGGGATGTTGCCAGCGGATGAGCGCCTCGGCGCCGAGAATCTCGCCGGACACAATATCCACCTGTGGCTGATAGTGCAGCAGGAATTCGCCACGCTCGAGCGCATGCCGCAGGCCGGTTTCGAGGGTCAGACGGCGCTCGGCGCGTGCGTTCATCTCGGCGGTATAGAAGCGAAAGCAATTGCCGCCCTGCTCTTTGGCATCGAACATGGCCGAGTCGGCGTTGCGCAGCAGCTCGTCGCTCGTGTCGTCATCGAATGGAAAAATGGTGATACCGATGCTCGGCGTCACGAACAGTTCGCGTCCACCGAGGGTGATGGCGGGCGATAGCCGTCCGAGAATCTTGTTCACCACCCGGGTGACGTCGTCGACGTGTGCCACGTTTGCCAGCACCATTACAAACTCGTCACCGCCGTAGCGCGCCACGGTGTCGCCCGGACGCACCGCCTCGCTCAGCCGCCGCGCCACGATCTTGAGCAGTTCGTCACCGCTGTCGTGTCCGAGTGTATCGTTGATGACCTTGAAGCGGTCGAGGTCGATGAACAACACGGCGACCAGACGTTCGTTGTGTTCCGCCTCCTCGATCGCCTTGGTCAGGCGCTGGCCGAGCAACACGCGATTCGGCAGATCGGTAAGCGTGTCGTAGTTGGCGAGGTACACGAGCCGCGCCTCGGCATGCTTGCGTACGGTAATGTCCTGGATGATGGCCACGAACACCGGCGGGTGTTCGGTGCGTGACAACTGCAGGCGCACCTCCACCGGGTAGAGCGAGCCGTCCTTGCGGCGGTGCACGGTCTCGAACGCGACCATCTCCTGCTCGCCGCTGCGCAGCGGCTGGATGAGGGTGGTGAACTGCTCACGCGTCATGCCCGGCTTGATGTCGATCGGCGTCAGGTCGAGCAGCTCGTCCATGCGATAGCCGAGATTGGCGAGCGCGCCTTCGCTCACCTGCACGAAGTGCAGCGTCTGCGCGTCGAAGATGTAGATTTCATTCGAGGAGTGTTCGAGGATGCGGCCGAGACGCGACGACAGTTGCTCGAGTCGCTTGACGTTGCTCAGGTCACGCACCGTCGCCGTGTACAGGCGCTGATTGCCCACCCACATCTCTGCGATACTGAGTTCGAGGGGCAACAGGGTGCCATCGGCGCGCCGCCCGTTGGTCTCGTGGCGCTGGCCGGGTCGGGCGCTGCGCCAGTCCGGGACGAACAGCTCGGCGCTGCGTCCTTTCATGGCTTCGCTGCTGTGACCGAAAATGCGTTCCGCTGCCGGGTTGCAGGACTCGATAATGCCCCGCTCGCCCAGTGTGACAAGACCGTCGGCGGTATAGGTGAGCACCGCCTGCAGCCGTTCGGCGGATTCCGTCATCGCCCGGTGTTCCTGCCAGAGTTGCTGCGAGGCAAAGTTGAGTGAGCGCTGCAGCTGCTCGATTTCCACGGTCTCGGCGTTCACGGCGATCTCGTCGCCGCGCCGGGTGTTGAGTGTGGCGGAGAACTCCGTGGCGAGCCGGATGGCGCGCAGCGGGCGACGCAGGTAGAGGAGGAGCAGCCACAGGTTGAGCAGAATGGCCGCGGTCGCGGCCAGCGCCGCGTCCTTCAGGATGCGCGGGCGCACTGCGCGCGCCTCGGCAAGGCTGTAGGTGATGTATACCCAGCCGATCACCTCGCCGCTCATGACCGGCGCCCAGGCATCGATATCCCCATCCGCGCGGTCAGCCAGAAAGGCGCTGCTCTGCATGGGCGGCGTGAGTGCGGCGTGCGTGTAGACCGGATGCAGTGTGCCGTCGTCCGCGCGCACCACCTCGCTCAGGATACGTTGATCCGGGCCACTGACGCGGATACCCAGCACGCCCGGGAGCGTGGCGCTGCGCAGCAACTGGTCCTCGAGCGAAGCCAGGTCGTCCACCACAATCAACGTTGCACTGCCGGCCGCCACGGAATCCGCTAGGGTAGTCGCCTCTTTGCGGATCGAGTCGCGCAGGTATTGTGTCTGTCGATCCGCTGTAAACCAGGCGTTCGTGATCAGGGTTGCGGTGATGAGCAGCGACAGCAGCAGTGACAATTGCACCGATAATCGCCGCGGGAAGCGTACCATCTGCGTCACGGCCGAGCGGAGTTTCATCGGTGCGACAACTCGGTCGGCACGGTAAATTTCTTCAAATCCAGCTTTTCCAGTGGCCGGTAATCACGCGCATAGGTTGCGCGCACCGGTTGCAGGATGTCGATGCGCTTTAGCAGGGTTCGGCCGTTCTCGTTTTTGCCGAGTTCCAGTACTGCCTTGGTAACGGCCTCGCGCAGGTCGGCCGGGATACGTGGGTGCGCACACAGCGGATGTGGCGCCGTTCCCGGCGTTTCATACAGTACGCGCAACTCGTCACGGATTTCCGCGCGTTCTCGCGCGAACGTCACATTTACGCCGGCGCCTGCCGCCACGTCCCCGAGAATGACATGTCGGTAAACGTTGCCATGGGTACCGAAAAAGCTCGGCGTGAAGCGGATTTTCGCCTTTTCCTGCAGCAGCGCGCGCATGTAGAGCGAGGCGGCAAACGCATTCGGGTCCGGGAAGGCGATGACCTTGCCATCCAGATCCTTGATGGACTGCACCGGGCTGTCGCGGCGCACCAGCAGCTGGCCGCTTAACAGGCGCGAGCCGTCTCGTACCAGTGGCAGGTAGCCTTGTGCCTTGCGCGCCATGAGAAAATGATACGGGTTCATGTAGGCGAAATCGGCGCGCCCGTTGACCAGGTCGGTTTCAAACTCATCGAAGGTGCGGTACACGCGCAGTTGCAGGTGCTGACCGGTGGCACGCTGCAGCTGCTCCGCAAAGGGCGCCCAGCGGCGATAGGTTTCAGCCGGCGACGCCTGGGGCACCACGGCGAGCGTGTAGTTCGCAGCCTGGGTTAGGAATGAGGCGCCAAGCAGGGCAAGGCTGCCGAACAGCCGGATGAGACAGGTGTGCCACAGACCCGCAACAGGGCGGTGTACCGGTTGTGCTGTCTCCATTTTCTAATTACTCGATTACCGAGTATGTCCCTTGGTTATTTTTGGACAGAACCTTATTTAAGTATCTAGCAAAGTCGGCAGGGAGAAGCCAGAAACTGTCGGCTGGATGTGGGAAAAATGCCAGAAATTGGCGCGCCCTAGAGGATTCGAACCTCTGACCTTTGGAATCGGAATCCAACGCTCTATCCAGCTGAGCTAAGGGCGCGTACCGGGCAAGGATACTCGCTGCCGGCTGGGGGCGTCCACCCGACAAGTGTTTTTCTGGTGAAATCGGGTATACTGCCGGCCGCGTGTTTCCCGGTCAGCCGCTCGGCGGCGGCGGAAAGCACCGAATTTCATTATTCAATCAGGAGACACTGACACATGACCGACCGTGCATTTCTGAAAACTTTCTCCGGCCTGCTGGCCGCGCTGGTGGCGTTGACCGTCATCATCTTCGTGGTAGCGCAGATGGTTAGTGGCTCCGGCAAGGCGAAGACCAAGGTTGTTGCGCAGGCCGATAGCGAGATCGCCGCGCGCATCAAGCCGGTGGGCGAGCTGGTCGTAGCCAGCGCTGCCGTTGTGGCGAATGGCGTGATCCCGACCGCCAAGGCTGCCGACGGCAAGGCCACCTACGACAAGGCCTGCATGGCCTGTCACGCTGCCGGTGTGGCCGGCGCGCCGAAGTTCGGTGACAAGGCCGACTGGGGTCCGCGCATCGCGCAAGGCAACGACACTCTCTACACCCACGCACTCAAGGGTTTCACGGGCAAGAAGGGCATGATGCCGGCCAAGGGTGGCAATGCCAGCCTGTCGGACGCCGATGTAAAGGCGGCTGTGGACTACATGGCGGGTCACGGCAAGTAAGCGCATTTATTGCTTCACAAAAAGCGGCCGCAAGGCCGCTTTTTTTTGACTCGTTTTTTATTTCCTCCGCTAACGGCCTCGATCGAGGCAACGATACTGGATGGCCTCGGACAGGTGTGCGCCGCCGATCCGTTCCGCGCCGTCCAGGTCGGCGACCGTGCGTGCAACCTTCAGGATGCGGTGCGCGGCGCGCGCGCTCAGCGACAGGCGTTGCATGGCCAGCTCCAGCAGTCGGCGGTTATCGTCGTCGAGCGCACACACCTGTTCGATTTGTTTTGAGCCGAGCCGAAAATTCGCCACACCGGAGCGTTGCTGCTGACGTTCGCGCGCCGCCTGCACACGTTCCCGCACCTGCGCCGAAGGTTCGCCGCCATCCTTGAACGGCCCGAACAGATCGGCATTCGGTACAGCCGGTACCTCGACGTGCAGGTCGATGCGGTCGAGCAGCGGGCCGGAGACGCGCGCGCGATAGCTGCGCACCTGATCGGCCGTGCAGTGGCAACGGCCGTTGGCATCGCCGAGATATCCGCACGGACACGGGTTCATGGCCGCGACCAGCTGAAAGCGCGCCGGAAAATCCGCCTGGCGCGCAGCGCGCGAAATGGTGATCGCGCCGGATTCCAGCGGTTCGCGCAACACTTCCAGCACGCGCCGGTCGAATTCCGGCAGCTCATCCAGGAACAACACGCCGTGATGCGCGAGCGAAATCTCGCCCGGCATCGGATTGCCGCCGCCGCCCACTAGCGCCACGCCGGAGGCGGTGTGATGCGGTGCGCGGAACGGGCGTTTCTTCCAGCGTGTCAGCGAAAATCCCTGGTGACTCACCGACTGTACGGCCGCGGCCTCAATTGCCTCGGCGTCGGTCATGCGCGGCAGGATGCCGGGCAATCGGCTGGCAAGCATGGTCTTGCCGGTGCCGGGTGGTCCGATGAGCAGCAGGCTGTGGCCGCCAGCCGCAGCGATTTCGAGCGCGCGCTTGGCGTTCTGCTGGCCGCGCACCTCGCGCAGGTCTGGCCCGGTGTCTTCCGCTGGCAGCGCTGCAAGCCGGTGCGCCGGCAGCAACGCCGTGCCATGCAAGTGAGCGGTGACGTCGAGCAGGTGGGTGGCGGCGTAAACACGGGCCCCGTCCGCAAGCACGGCTTCGTCGGCGTTGGCTGTTGGAAGTATCAGCGCGCGCTGCGCGCCGCGTGCCGCGAGCGTCGCGGTGAGCGCGCCGCGCACGGCACGCAGTTGCCCGGTGAGCGCCAGCTCGCCGATGAACTCGACATCATTAAGTACAGTTGCAGGGATCTGGCCGGAAGCGGCGAGGATACCGATTGCGATCGGCAAATCGAAACGCCCGCCCTCCTTGGGCAGATCGGCGGGCGCGAGGTTGACGGTGATACGGCGCGCGGGAAATTCGAACTTGGCGGTGAGCAGTGCGCTGCGCACCCGGTCGCGGCTTTCCTTCACCTCGGTCTCGGGCAGGCCGACGATCGACAGGCCCGGCAGCCCGTTGGACAGATGCACCTCGACCGTTACGGGCGGCGCATCGATGCCGGCGAGGGCGCGGCTGTGCACAACAGCGAGTGACATGGATTCCATTCCCTGTGCAGTGATATTTACTTCTTGAGCAGCGTCTTCTCCAGTTCCGCGACCTGCTTCTCGAGTTCTTCCAGGCGCGCGCGGGTACGCGCCAGCACCGCGGCTTGCACGTCCAACTCCTCGCGCGTGACGAGATCGAGCCTGACTAGTGCCGCGGTCAGCGCCGCACGCAAATTCTTTTCCACTTCCTGGCCAAGTCCGCCGGGTACCGCCCGGCGTAGCGAGTCCAGCACTTGCTCGATGTTTTGCGGGTTGATCACAGGTCTGCTCCGGTGGATGAGTGTAACAGAAGCGACGCAGACCAGACCAATCACTTCTGGCATACTTCTGTGGGAATCCAGAGAGGTGCGGAGGAGATGCTCATGCAACGTTGGTCCATGGCAGTGATTGGCTTGCTGGTGGCCGGTGCCGTCGTCGCGGATGTGGTTCCGGAAGGATCGAGTGTTTACGTCGGTGTGACCACCAATAGTCTGTTTCGTGGTGTGTCGCAAACCTCCGATCAGGATTTCTATCACACTGGCGGCATGGGCGGTATGACTGGCAACAAGCACTCGACCACCACCACGACCACCACTGACGACGATATGTTCGCGCCGGCCTTGTATGGCGGCTTTGACTATCTGCACGGCAGCGGGCTGTACGCGGGTGTTTATGCCACCAGTATCGATATTCCCGGATTCGATGCCTTTGCGCGCGTGGACGGTTCCGCCGGCTACTTTCACCGTTTTGATTCCGGTTGGCGCATCGACGGTGGGGCGGTCGTCTACGTTTATCCGGGTGAGTCCGGCAGCAGCTTCTGGGAGGTGTACGCCGGTGCTGGTTTCGGGCCCATTAGTGGCAAGATCTGGTACGACCCGGTCAATGACAACACCTACATCCAGGGGCGGTTGAATTTTGACATCGGTAGCGATGTACAGCTGAATCTTACCGCCGGGCACTACAGCCTGGACACCGGTCCGGACTATGAAGATTACGGGGCGTGGATCAGCAAAGCGTTCGGTGGTCTGACCGTGGGCGGTGGCGTGTCCGACACCAGCATCGACTCGGTGATCGTTTATATGTATCTGTCGTATCGTTTCCCGCTCTAGTCGCTGACCACGGGCCCTCGCGCATCGGCAGCGCCATTGTCTACGCCTGGTTGCTCAATCGTCTTCCGCATTGACGCGTAATAACGCGGAGTAACGGCACCTACGCCCGCGTGGCGTGAGCGTTCTGTTCACTCGACCTAAATGCACCACATCTGCACAGCCGTTGTGCACCAACGCGGTGAGCATGTTCCATGCTGGTGCAAGCACATCCGCTCGGGTGTGCGGTTTTCTCTTTAATCCATTGATTTATATTGCTAATAAATGTTGGCACGCGCTGTGCTTTAGTCGCGATGCACCTTCCATAACCACGAGGACCGTACCATGAAAAAACTTGCGCTTGTGTCAGCTGTTGCAGCATCGCTCGCATTACCCATCGCCGGGAACGCCGCCGAGCAGTCCGAACATACCTTCACCGGTAATGTCGGCATCTTCAGCAACTATATCTTCCGTGGCGTAACCCAGACCTCCGAGAAGGCGGCCGTGCAGGGCGGGTTTGATTACGCCCATGCCAGTGGCCTCTATGCCGGCACCTGGGGCTCCAACATCAGTTGGCTGGCCGACAGTGGTGCCTATACCGCCTCAAGTCTGGAGCTGGATTTGTACGGCGGTTATAAGGGCACGTTCGGCAAGACAGACTTCGGATATGACGTCGGCGCCATCTACTACTACTACCCCGGCGACAAGAATCCGGGTTTCATCAGCGCTGACACCGGTGAGGTCTACGGTGCGGTCTCGTGGAAATGGCTGACGGCGAAGTTGTCCTACGCGGTCACCGATTACTTTGGTTTTGTCGACAGCAAGGGCACCTATTACGTGGACCTGTCTGCCAGCTACCCGATCGCCAAGACCGGTGTGACGCTCCTGGCACACGTCGGGATTGCCAAACTGTCCGGCGACACCACTGCGCCCGGTGTTTCGAATGACAGCCTGTATGGGTACACCGACTGGAAGATCGGCGCCAGCTACGCCTTGCCGAAGGACTTCACTGTGGGCGGCTACTACACCGACACCAACGCCGTGGCTGCCGGTTATACCTTTGCCGGTACAGACTGGTCAGACAAGCAGTGGGCCATTTATCTCTCGAAGACGTTCTGACCCGGCGAGGCCACGGGCGACCGTGGCCCTCCCTCAATCCTAGGAGGCAACATGAAACAGGTAACAGCCATTATCAAGCCCTTCAAGCTTGATGACGTGCGCGATGCGCTCGCCGAGGTTGGCGTGCAGGGCGTGACCGTCACCGAGGTGAAGGGTTTCGGGCGGCAGAAGGGCCACACCGAGCTGTATCGCGGTGCGGAATACGTGGTGGATTTTCTGCCCAAGGTAAAGATTGAGGTCGCGATCGATTCCAAGATGCTGGACAAGGTGGTTGAAGCGATCACCAAGGCCGCACGTACTGGAAAGATCGGCGACGGTAAAATCTTTGTGTCGGAAGTGGAGCAGGTGATCCGCATCCGCACCGGCGAAACCGGCAAGGAAGCGCTCTGACAGGAGATATGAAAATGAAACTGCAAACAGTGATGAAGTTCCTGGGCGCACTGCTCGCCGTCAGTATGATGGCGCTGCCAATGCTGGTCTCCGCCGATACCGCACCGGCCGCTGATGCGGCGGCGGCTGCCGCCGCGGCGGTTCCGGCACCTGTACCCAATAAGGGCGACACTGCCTGGATGCTCATCTCCACGGCGCTCGTAATCCTGATGACCATCCCTGGTCTGGCGCTGTTCTACGGCGGCTTGGTGCGCACCAAGAACATGTTGTCGGTGCTCACCCAGGTGTTCGTGATCTTCGCATTGATCTCGATACTGTGGGTGGTGTACGGCTACAGTCTGGCGTTCACCGCCGGCGGGGGCCTGAACAGTTACATCGGTGGACTCGACAGGCTGTTCCTGAAAGGCATGACCGTCGATTCGGTGGTCGAGACCTTCAGCAAGGGCGTGGTGATTCCGGAGATGGCGTTCATGGTGTTCCAGCTCACGTTTGCCGCCATCACCACGGCGCTGGTCGTCGGTGGTCTCGCGGAACGCGTGAAGTTCTCGGCATTGCTGCTGTTCAGCGTGTTGTGGTTCACGCTCTCCTACCTGCCGATGGCGCACATGGTCTGGTTCTGGGGCGGCCCGAGCGCGTTCAAGGATCCGTCCGGCTTCCTGTTCAACAAGGGTGCGCTCGACTTCGCCGGCGGCACGGTGGTGCACATCAATGCCGGTATGGCGGCACTCATGGGCGCACTGGTGCTGGGCAAGCGCATCGGCTATCCGAAGAGTGCCATGGCCCCGCACAGCCTGACCATGACCATGATCGGCGCGTCACTGCTGTGGGTCGGCTGGTTCGGCTTTAACGCCGGCTCCAACCTCGAGGCCACCGGCACGGCTGTGCTCGCGATGGTGAATACGGTGGTGGCAACGGCCGCTGCGGCACTCGCCTGGATGTTCATGGAGTGGATACTGAAGGGCAAGCCAAGCCTGCTCGGTGCTGTCTCCGGTGCCGTCGCGGGTCTGGTCGCGGTCACGCCGGCTGCTGGTTTCGCCGGTCCGATGGGCGCCATTGTGCTGGGCGCGGTCGCTGGTGTGGTCTGCCTGTGGGCAGTCACCGGCCTCAAGAAGGCGATGGGTTACGACGATTCGCTGGATGTGTTCGGCGTGCATGCTATCGGCGGCATCATCGGTGCGATTGGCACCGGTATCGTGGTGTCACCAAAGCTGGGCGGCAGCGGCGTGTTCGACTACGCCACCGGCAAGGTCGGCGACTTTGTGATGAGTGATCAGGTGATCAGCCAGCTGTGGGGCGCGGGCACCGCGGTGATCTGGTCGGGTGTGGTGAGCTTTGTGCTCTTCAAAGTCATCGACCTGGTCATCGGTCTGCGTGTCTCGGAAGAAGCCGAACGCGAGGGCTTGGATGTCGCCGAACATGGCGAGAAGGCCTACAACCCGTAAGCTACAGTTCCTCTAGGGTAGTAAACGTTGCGGGCGCCGAGAGGCGCCCGCATTTTTTTGCCGCACGAAAAGATCAGGGCAATTGCAGTGGTTCGTTGTTTACCCGCAGCTGGCCGTCCTTGAGCGCGGCGACGATCTTGTAGTTCGGCCCATCGGCCACCAGGCGCAGGCGGCTGACCACGTTGTCCTTGTACTGCGGAAGTTCCTTGATCGCCTGGGCGGTGATGGCGGCCATGCGCTTTGGTGTGAGCTTGGCAATCTCCGTTTCAGAAAGCTTGCCGCTCGCTCTGAGGGCTTCGACGTCACGTTTCACGTCCGGCTCGGCGAGCAGACGCACGATGGAATCCGGCAGGCTGATCTCGCCCTCGCCGCTCAACGCCTTGAGCATGAGCATCGGGTTGCCGCTCACATCCAGCTGGCTGCCGTCGAGCACAAACTTGGCCTTGCCAGTGACTTCGCCGTCCACCGCCTTGAAACTGAGTTTGGTGATTTCGATCTCCGGCGACTTCTTCGCGAGCTGGCCGAGCAGCTCCATGGTTTTGCCGAGCAGCATCATGTTCACCTGCTCCGGCGGCATCTTCTGCTTGCGTAGCTCATGCACGTCTTTCCGGAATTTCACCAGGGTCCCGACATCCAGCTTGCGCAGCTGCAAGCTGATCTGGGCCGCGCCCTGCTTGCTACCGCCGGACTCCATGCCGCGGAATTGGAAGGTTAAGGTGCTGTTGAGGTTGCTACCCACTTCCTGGGTATTGGTGCTGACACGCAAGCCGTCCAGGCTGATGGATTCGCCCTTCTTGCGGTCGTCCATCATCAGCTTGTCGACGCCCAATGCCATGCTGCCGGTACCGAGACCGGAGGCGCCCTCCTGCGTGTCCATGCTCAGGTTGATCTTGTTCAGCGCAAAACTGCCGTCCTTGAATGAGAACTGCAAGACCGGTGCATTCAGCTCGCCCTTCAGATTTTTGTAGTCGGCGCTCAGAGTGAAGTCACCGCCCATGCCCTTCCACTCAAGGTCGAAGGTGTCAGTTTCCCCGGCTTTCGGCGCGGCCTTTTTGTATGGCTCCATGTCGAGGCGCGTGCTGCTGTTGCCGGCGAGGTACACGCTGGTTTTGCCAGTCATCGGCGGCAGTTTGATCGCCCCGCCCGGCAGGCCGATGGATATCTGGCTCTTGACGCGTGCCAGCAGCGGCTGGAGCTGGAAGTCGCCATCCAGCGGCAGCGGCCCATGGCTGATGCGATGCAGCATGCTCACCGTCACGGTCGGGAGGTTGGCAAGGGTGAACGTGGTGTCGGCCGTGGACTCGAACCAGCCACGCTGAAAATTGTTGCTGCTGACAGTGAGTTCGCCGCCCGTAGTCATTTTCTGCAGCATGGCTTCGTAGGCGGATTCGGCCTGCATACCGAACCAGTAGGGCAACGCCGCCACGGCCGCAATCAGCGCCGCTAAGACCACAATGACGATAGTCACAAGCTTATTCACATCCGCCTCCCGTGTTGTCTTAATCCTATAACCAACAAGGATATATGCTGGCGGGCCCGCTTGCCATGTCTGCCGGCGACAATGTCACAGCTTGTTATGACTGCCGTCGCAGTAAGGTGGATTTTTGGTGCGCTTGCAGCCGCACAGTGCCACCTGCGCGGGTTGTGCGATTTCGAACTTTACCGGCGTGAAAGCGGTGGTTTTATGCGAGCCGTCGCAGAACGGCTGGCTCTTGGAGCGGCCGCAAGCACACCACCAATAGGTGCCGGGGGCAAGATCGAGAACATACGGCGATTTCTGGGCGATTTCAGGCTGGTCCATGTCGGTATGTGTCCGTTGAGGAATGAGTGCGCGGGTTATACGCTGGAAGCGGTGCGCGATTCAACGCCGCGCCGCGTAGGGGTAATCGGCATTCAACGCAGTGCCTGCACCAGAAACTCGGGCAAGGCGCGCGCCGCGCTGTGGATGGCGGCGTTGTAATAACGGGTGGCGAAGTCCTTGCCCGCTGCGGCGTCCTCACGGAAGCCGTCGAGCGAGGCGTCCTTGCAGGCCATGGTGCAACTCCACCAACCGGACGGGTAGGTGCATTGCTGAAACTGGAGCGTGGCGGTGTCGGCAAAACCGGCGGCACGCATCGCCTTGTGCATGGCGACGATCAGGTCCGGATGGAACAGCGGCGATTCGCTTTGCCCGACCACGATGCCGCGCGGGCGCAGCGCCCGGTGGCAGTTCTTATAGAAGGTTTCGGAGAACAGGCCGGCCGCTGGGCCGACCGGGTCGGTCGAGTCGACGATAATCACATCGTAGGAACCGGGTTTGGCATCCGCCACCCACTTAATACCGTCGGTGAAATGCAGGCGCGCGCGCGGGTCGCTGTTCTTCTCGCACAGTTCCGGGAAGAACATTTCCGCCACGCGTGTCACGCGTTCATCCAGTTCCACCTGCTCGGCCAATTCGACTTCCGAGTGCCGCAGCACTTCACGCAGCGTGCCGCAGTCGCCGCCGCCGATGATGAGCACGCGCTTCGGGTTCGGATGGCTGAACAGCGCCGGGTGGGTCATCATTTCGTGGTACACGAAATTGTCGCGGTCGGTGACCATCACCAGGCCGTCGAGCGTCATGAGCGTACCGAAGGTTTCGGTCTCGTAGATCTCGATGCGCTGGTAGGTGCTCTGCTCGTCGTGTAGCTTCTTCACGGTCTTGAGGGAAATGGCCGAGCCCTGACCGGCCCATTCTTCAGTGTACCAGCGGTTATCGAGTGACATGGTTTTGCGGCTGTGCGGGGTGGGGGGCGACTAGTATACTAGCGGCCCGCGACTCACCACTAGTGATCAGGCCTATGAGCTGGAGCATTGCGCAGGCGCGCGACACCTACAACATCGCCCACTGGGGCAACGGCTACTTCGACATTAATGAGAAGGGGCATGTGATCGCGCGCCCCGACCCGCGCGCCACGCATCCCGGTGTGGACCTGTACGCGCTGACCCAGGAGTTCGCCGGCCAGGGTCTGACCCTGCCGGTGCTGGTCCGGTTTTCGGGAATCCTGCACAATCGGATAGACGAGCTGTGCAGCGCTTTCGGCACCGCCATGCAGGCCGATGGCTATCAGGGCCGCTACACTGCGGTCTACCCGATCAAGGTCAACCAGCAACGCAGCGTGGTGGATGCGATGCTCGCGCACGGCGGCGAGCGCATTGGTCTGGAAGCCGGTTCCAAGCCGGAGTTGCTGGCGGTGCTGGCGCGTTCGCGCGCCGGCGGGATTGTGATCTGCAACGGCTACAAAGACCGCGAGTACATCCGCCTCGCGTTGCTCGGCAAGCGCCTCGGCATACGCGTGCACATCGTGGTCGAGAAACTCTCTGAGCTGGAGCTGGTGCTACAGGAATCAAAAGCGCTCGGTATCGCGCCGCTGCTCGGGGTGCGTGTGCGCCTCGCCTCGCTCGGCGCCGGCAAGTGGCAGAACACCGGCGGCGAGAAGTCCAAGTTCGGCCTGTCGGCCGACGAGGTGCTGCGGGTCGCCGAACACCTGCGCGCCGCCAACCTGCTTGATGCCCTGCAGCTGATGCACTTCCACATGGGTTCGCAGATCGCCAACATCCAGCATATCCAGACCGGCATGCGCGAAGCGGTGCGTTACTACGCGGCACTGCGCGATGCCGGCGCGCCGATTACGACCGTGAATGTCGGCGGCGGCCTGGGCGTGGATTACGAAGGCACACGCTCGCGTTCGTTCTGCTCCATGAACTACAGCGTCGCGGAATACGCGCACAACATCGTGCACGCGCTCAAGGAAATCTGCGCCGAGCGCCAGCTGCCGCACCCGGACATTGTCACCGAGTCCGGACGCGCCATGACCGCGCATCACGCGGTACTCATTACCAATGTCACCGACGTTGAGCAGGCCCCGGGTGCGGCGGCACCGGCACCGGCCACGGCCGACGAGCCGCAGGTCATCCAGGACCTGTGGCGCGGGCTGCACGACATGGCGAACTACCCGACGCTCGAGACCTACCACGACGCGGTGCACCGCCTCGAACAGGCGCAGGGCATGTTCGCACACGGCCTGCTCACGCTCGCGCAGCGCGCGCGCGCCGAACAGTTGTACTTCGCCACCTGCCGCGCGGTGCGAGACAAGCTCCAGCCCGGCACACGCGCCCACCGCGAGGCGCTCGATGAGCTGCACGAGAAGCTGGCTGACAAGTTTTTCTGTAACTTCTCACTGTTCCAGTCCATGCCCGACCACTGGGCGATCGACCAGATTTTCCCGGTGCTGCCGCTCAACCGCCTGAACGAGCGGCCCGAGCGCCGCGCCGTGTTGCAGGACATCACCTGCGATTCGGACGGACGCATCGACCTGTACGTGGATGGCGAGGGCATCGAAACAACATTGCCGCTACACGCCCCGAAGCCCGGCGAGCCGTACCTGCTCGGCATTTTCATGCTCGGCGCCTACCAGGAGATTCTCGGAGACATGCACAACCTGTTCGGCGACACCGACTCGGTGCACGTTGAGCCAACAACCGACGGCGGCTACAAACTCACCCAGGCGCGGCGCGGCGACACCGTCGGCTCGGTGCTGCGCTATGTGCACTTCGACGCTGAAGACCTGCTCGGCGCCTATCGCGAGAAAATCGCCGAGCTGAAAGATCTCGATTCCGACACCCGCAAGGCCTATCTCAAGGAATTCCAGGAAGGCCTGGACGGATATACCTATCTCGAAGATTGACCTGTAAATCTGTGCGGCCTGCAACGTGCTGGATGCGCGAGGTGCGAACAACAAGGACGGGCGAGGTAGACCGCTTCGGGAACTAACGGTTGAGAACAACGCAAGGAGTGGTTGCCGAGAAAGTCGAGAGCGACCTTCACCAACCGCATCACTGTCTACCCCGCGCTTTTCTTCACCTTGATGCGCAGCGCCTTGATGCCGAGCTGCGCGAGCTTGCCGCTCGCGCTGTCGAGCGCTTCGATGCTGGAGTAGGGCCCGAGGCGCACGCGGTAGTAGGCGCCCTTGCCCTCGATGGCCACCTTCTCGATGTGCGTTTCGAGGCCGGAGAGCGTGAGTTTGGCCTTGAGGCGATCGGCGTCTTCGTGATTGCCGAACGAGCCGGCCTGGAGAATGTAATTCACGCCTGTTTCCGGCGGTTCGGCCTTGGCGGTCTTTTTGCCGCCCTTGGGTTCGGGCAGCACGGTTTCGAACTCCGGCAGGATGGTATAGAAATCGAGCTTCGGCTTGGGCAGACGCTCGGCCTCTGGCTTATTCTCTCCGCTGTCCGCCGGTTTCTTGCTGGACGAGAACAGGTTGGCAAAACCGGCGAACGGTTTGCTGCCGCGATAATAATAATGTTGCGCACCCCACATGAGTGCAGCGCCGAGCAGCAGCCCGGCGATCAGCCACAGGATGCCGCGCGATTTCTTGCTGGAACGGGACGGGGAACGACGGGCCTTGGCCATGGGCGGACTCTACATGGTTTCCGGTGCCGAGACACCGAGCAGGCCGAGGCCGTTGGCCAGCACCTGGCGCGTGGCGTCGATCAGGTTCAGGCGCGCATCACGTAATCCAGCGTCGTCGACGATAAAGGTGTGGGCGTTGTAGTAGGTGTGAAAGTCGTTCGCCAGTTCGCGCAGGTAATACGCCAGCACATGCGGTTCGTGCGCGAGTGCCGCGCTTTCGACCACCTCCGGGTAACGCGCCAGCGTCGCCATCATGGCCTGCTCGTGCGATTCGTTCAGTCGGTCGAGACCGGCGGCGCCGCGCGCGCGGTCGCGCGTGAAACCTTTCTCCTTCAACTGCCGGAACACGCTGTGCACGCGTGCGTGCGCGTACTGGATATAGAACACCGGGTTGTCATTCGATTGCGACTTGGCCAGGTCGAGGTCGAAGTCCATGTGCTGTTCGCATTTGCGCAGCACGTAGAAGAAGCGCGCCGCGTCATTGCCGACCTCGGCGCGCAGTTCGCGCAGGGTCACGAACTCGCCGGAGCGCGTGGACATCTGTGCCTTCTCGCCGCCGCGGTACAGGATTGCGAACTGCACCAGCAGTACATCGAGCTTCGACGGATCGTCACCGAGCGCGGCGAGCGCTGCCTTCACGCGCGGCACATAGCCGTGGTGATCGGCACCCCAGATGTCGATCACCCGCTCAAAGCCGCGCTCCAGCTTGTCCATGTGGTAAGCGATATCGTGCGCGAAATAGGTCTTCTGGCCGTTGTCGCGCACCAGCACCCGGTCCTTCTCATCGCCGTAGTCGGTGGAACGGAACCAGAGTGCGCCGTCTTTCTCGTACGCATGCCCGCTTTTCCTGAGACGCTCGATGGCGCGATCGGCCGCGCCGGTCTCGACCAGTGCGCGCTCCGAGTACCACTCCTCGTACACCACGCCGAACTCTTTCAGATCCTGGCGGATATCGTCGAGAATCACATTCAGGCCGAGATCGAACAGGCGGCGATAGTTCTGCGGACCGAGCAACGTCTTGCAGCGTTCGATCAGGGCATCGATGTGCTTTTCCTTGTCGCCGCCCTGCGGCTCGTCGGCCGGCACGCCCGCGAACAATTTGTCCGTCGGGTGCCGGTACTGGTCGCCGTTTTCGCGATGCAGGGTTGCGCCGATGTCGTAGACGTAATCGCCCTTGTAGGCATTCGCCGGGAAAATAAATTTTTCGCCGCACAGTTCCAGATAACGCAGCCACACGCTGGTGGCGAGAATGTCCATCTGCCGGCCGGCGTCGTTGACGTAATACTCGCGGTGCACGCTGAAGCCGGTGGCGGCCAGCAGATCGGCGACCGCGGCGCCGTAGGCCGCGCCGCGCCCGTGACCGACGTGCAGCGGCCCGGTCGGATTGGCCGACACGAATTCGACCTGCACGCGCTTACCGGCGCCGACCGTCGAACGGCCGTAGCCGGCACCGGCGTCCAGAATCTGCGCGATCACCTGCTGGTAGGCGTTCTGCTTGAGGAAGAAGTTGATGAATCCCGGCCCGGCGATCTCGACCTTCGCGACCAGCGGCGAGGCCGGAAGCGCCTTGACGATGCGCTCAGCCAGTTCACGCGGCTTAGCCTTGGCGGCCTTGGCCAGCGCCAGCGCCACATTGCATGCGAAGTCACCGTGTTCCTTGGAACGCGTGTGCTCGATTTCCACCTGCACGGCGGCATCGCGCGGCAGGCCGCCTTCGGCCTGCAGGCCGGCGATGGCCGCGTTCAGCAGGCTTTCAATTTGCGCTTTCAAACCGGGTCCTTGTGAGTCGGGGGGAACGGACTACGCGCTATTCTAGCGGCGTGCCGAAGGGGCGAGAAGCGGCGCGCCAAAACAAAAAAGGGCGAGGCCAGCGCCTCGCCCTTTTGCTGCATCTTGGCCGCGCTTATTTTGCGTCGCCGAGCTTGGCGTTCATGCTTGGCGCCAGCAGCCATCCGCCCACGTCCTTGCCGATTGCTTGGACGCAGCGGCCGAGAATGGCGCAAGTACCCTTGTATCCGCCGAACGCCCCACCGCCGGAGTAGCGCATGGCGGTAAACGTGCCTTTGACCTTGCCGTTCTCCCACAGCGTGCCTTCCACCGTCACGTGTTTGGCGCCGGACCAGGCGCCACCGCCGGTGCCGGTCAAGCCCGTAATCTTCATGGACAGCGCCTGTCCCGGCGTACTGGCGGAGACGTTGTCGGCCAGCGCCACCTTGTCATAGGTCTTGTCGGCGTTTTCCTTCACAAACTCGCTGACCCGGATCGGGAGATTGCATTCCGCCCGCACCGCATCCGGTACGCTCAGCTGCTGGGCATACGGCGCCTGCTTGGCGATGGTGATGCTGCCGGCCGCGAGGCTGGTGAGCGGCAGGCTGGCGCAGGCCGTAAACAGCACGAGGCGTGCAACGACAGAGAGTGCGGGGTGTGAGCGATGTGCTTGCATGGCGATCTCCTGGCGGTGGTGGATGATTTCGGTTCATACACGAAAGCGTGGACTTCGCAGACCAGTCTAGCTCCTGGCCGTGCACCCGCAAAGTACCCAGTCTCCGCGCCGTCTGCGCGCTGTTAGACTGCGATCGACGCGCCTGCCGCTGTGGTGTTCGCCGACCGGATTAATGTGAGCGCTACCGGCAAGCGGCGCGTGCACATGTTCTCGCGCGATGGCGTGTACCTCGACAAGTTGGTGAATTCGAAAGATCGGGAATGGTTGCACAAGCTGGGCGTGCTGGCGGAGGACGCGCAGCGCAACCTGTATGTCCCCGACAACGGCACGCACCGTATCCGCATGTCTACGGCGCTGGATGATGCTGTGTTGTGTTTTTCAGCAGCCGTTCCACTTCTTTCAGATTGGCACGCTTCATCGGGCGTGAATCGACCGGGCTCAGCGGCGCTTCACGCGCCGCGGGCAGAGGCAGCACACTGATCTCGACTGGTGTGTCACCGGCGAGGAAGCGGAATACCGGCACTATCTCCTGGCGGTCGCCGCCAAAACGGAGCCGGCGGCTCGCCTCTTCATACGGAATGCTGTGTTCCTGCAGAAGTAGTGCGACCTGTTCGGGGTTGTCTGGAAAGGTGTGAATTTGCACCTCAGAATAGATGGTGGCGATACCCTGCAGCAGTGCACCCGCAAGACGTGGATCGAAATCCGCCAGAAGACGCATTGTCTCGAATGCAACACGGAGTTGTATGTGGAGTGTTTCGGGCAGGTCGTGCGCGTGGTACAGCTGGATATAGTTTCCCAACGCTTTTTCGATCTCGCGGTTCGAAGGCAGGTGGCGGCCATCTTCCTGACCTAGCCGTTGTGCGGCCTTACGCTTGGCGGTGTGATAATCGCTAACTCCCTCCTCGGCCATGATACGTGCCGCCTCGCGGCTGATGCGCTGGCGTGTTTCTTCCGCACCGTGCGTGTGAAGTGCCGCCCGGCGACGACCGGCCATCAGAACAGACCCTCGCGCACACCCTCCGGCGCCGGCGCGGTTCCGCCTTCGAGCACATCCGTGCTGGATTCAGTCGTGCCTTCGATAAAGTACTCGAGCATCGCGTTCGGGTCGGAGGCCGTGGTCAGTTTTCCAGTCTCGCGGTTGATGTGGGTGGTGACAATGCCGGGTGGTGGCACCAGCGGCTTTTCCGGCGCGCCCTCCAGCACCACGCGCATATAGTCGATCCACATGGGCAACGCCGCGCGCCCGCCGGTTTCGCCCTTGCCGAGTGGTTGGTTCTGGTCGAAGCCGACCCATGATATGGCGACGAGATCGCTGTTGAAGCCGTTGAACCAGGCATCGCGGTGGTCGTTGGTGGTGCCGGTCTTGCCGGCCAGGTCCTTGCGGTCCAGCACGTTCGCGGCCTGCGCGGTGCCATAGCTGATGGTGTCGCGCAGGATGCTGTTCATGAGGAAGCTGTTCTGCGCTGTGATCACCTGCTCCGCATGCCGGGGCACGGGATTGGCCGGTTCGGTCGCTCCTGGCAACTTTCCTCCCACGACACTTCCACGTCCCTGTGAGTCGTCACTTTTCGGGGCCGGGCAACCCGGGCAGACCACAATTGGATTGGCCTGTTCGAGAATGTTGTGCTTGGCGTCCTCGATGCGCTGGATGAGGTGATTCTGGATGCGGTAACCGCCGTTGGCAAACACCGCGAACGCCTCGGCCATTTGCAACGGTGTTGCATCGGCGGTGCCGAGCGTGAGCGACAGGTTCTTCGGCAGCTTCTCGGGATTGAACCCGAAGCGTCCCATGTACTCTGCTGCATATTCCGGCGTGATGGCGCGCAACAGGCGCACCGACACCAGGTTGAGCGACAGCGCGAGCGCCTTGCGCAGGCGTGTCGGGCCGAAGAACTTGCGCGAGTAGTCTTCCGGGCGCCACTCGTCTTCGAGCGATACATCCTCGACCACGATCGGCGCGCCGCTGATCAGGCTTGCCGGTGTAAAGCCTTTTTCCAGCGCCGCCGAATAGATGAACGGCTTGAAGCTTGATCCGGGCTGACGCTGCGCAAGCGCCACGTGGTTGTACTGGTTGTGACGGAAGTCAAAACCGCCACCCAAGGCCAGGATCGCGCCATTCTTCGGGTCGAGTGCCACGAAGCCGCCTTCCACGTCCGGCACCTGCGCCAGTTTCCATTCATCCTCGTTCACGTGTTCGAGGTAGATCACGTCGCCGATCCGCAGCACGTCCGTGACCCGCTTCGGGCTCGGCCCGAGCGTGTCTTCATCGATGTAACGCGCCGCCCAAGCGACTGCCGGCAAGCCGAGATCGACGCTGTTGCCATCCTGGGTGTAGGCGACGGCCTGCTTTTCATCGATGTCTTTGATGATCGCCGGTATAAGGTTGCCCACGCTCGGGTAATCCTTGAGCAACTCATCGAGACGACCGGCCTCGGTCTTGCGATTGATGCGTTCCTGTCCGGCCGGGCCGCGCCAGCCGTGGCGGCGATCGTAGGAGAGCAGTGCCTTGCGCAGCGCCGCATCCGCGGCCTGCTGGTCCCTGGCGCGGATCGTGGTGTAGACGTGATAGCCGTCGGCGTAGCTGCTCTCGGTGTACTTCTCGACCATGACCTGACGCACCATCTCCGCGACATACGGCGCATCCACGCTGAAACGCAGTGCGTGGCGGCTGGCGCCGAGTGGCGCGTTCATGGATTCGGTGAACGTGGTTTCATTGATGAGCCCGAGTTTCAGCATGCGCCGCAGCACGTAAGCGCGCCGCTCGAGCGCACTCTCTGGGTTGGCGAGCGGGTTATAGCGCGATGGCGCCTTGGGTAGCCCGGCCAGCAATGCCATTTCCGGCAGCGCCAGCTCGTTCAGATTTTTCCCGAAGTAGATCTGCGCGGCGGCCGCGAAACCGTAGGCGCGGCTGCCAAGAAAAATCTTGTTGAGATAGAGCTCCAGAATCTGGCTCTTGCTGAACTCGCGTTCGATCTTGAACGCGAGCAGCACTTCCTTGATCTTGCGCGCGTAGGTTTTTTCCGGAGAAAGGAAATAATTGCGCGCCACCTGCATGGTGATGGTGCTCGCACCTTCCGAGGTATGCCCACGCCGCAGGTTGTTGATGGCGGCACGCAGAATTCCCTGGAAGTCCACGCCTTGGTGATAGTAGAACGCGTCGTCCTCGGCGGACAGAATCGCCTGAATCAACTGTGGGGGAACCTCAGCGACCTTGATCGGGATGCGCCGCTCCTCGCCGAATTCGGCGAGGAGCGTGCCTTCGCTGGTGTAGATCCGTAGCGGCACTTTCAGGCGGTCGCCGCTCAGTTCTTCAAGGGAGGGCAAGGTGGGGGTCAGCACCAAGGCCACAGTGGCGGCCAGAAATGCCCCCAACACAAACATCCCGGTGATGGCAAATAGCGCGATTTGCCAGGGTTTTTGCGGGAGAAAGGGGGTAATTTTGAGCCCGGCGAACAGGCTGTGCAGAGGCTTCATGCTACAGGTATCAGGATTGCCGGAGGTGAGGTCAGAGGTTGGACCGGAGTCCCGCGCAGAGTTTCCGCAGTATAAACAGATTTACAGTTTGGCCAAATGGCATTTGTCATTTCCGTTTGTCTTCGTCTATATTTGGAGGTAGCATTTAATGCAATCTTGTATATATTCTATATAAGCTACTGGGAACAAGAGGAAAATAACAAATATGCTGGGTAAGTTCCTGGCCAAGAAGAAACCTGCGCCTCAGACAGGGAGCAAACCAGCCGCCACGGCCTTCCTAGGCAAGCTACTGGTTAAGAAAAGACCACCTATTCTCGGGGTGGACATTAGCGCTTCCTCTGTCAAGGTTCTGGAACTCAGTCAGGCCGGCGAGCACTTTCGCGTGGAGCGCTATGCCGTCGAGCCCATGCCGCAGAACGCCATGGTCGAGCACAGTATTACCGAAGTCGACCAGGTGGCGCAGGCCATTGCCCGGGCGGTGAAGCGTTCCGGCACCCGGCTCAAGCACGCGGCGCTTGCCGTGCCCGGTTCGCATGTGATCAGCAAGATTGTCAGCATGCCGGCGGGTCTGAGCGATCGCGATATGCAGACCCAGATCGAGATGGAGGCCGATCGCCACATCCCTTATCCACTCGACGAAGTGAATATGGATTTCCATGTGCTCGGATCCACGTCCGAGGGCGCTGACCAGGTGAATGTGCTGCTCGCCGCCTGCCGCAAGGAGATTGTGGATGATTACGCGGCGGTGGCGGATGGCGCCGGACTTTCGCCGACCGTGATCGATATCGAGACCTATGCCATGGAGAACGCCTACGGGCTTATCGCCCGGAACATGCCGGGCGCGGGTATGGAGAAGACCGTGGCGGTCATGGACATTGGCGCGACCACAACCACTATTAATGTCATGCACAACAGCCGCTCGGTGTACACGCGTGACCACACTTTCGGCGGACGCCAGCTGACGGAAGAGATTCAGCGGCGCTACGGCCTGTCTTATGAAGAAGCCGGGTTGGCCAAAAAGCAGGGTGGACTACCGGACAACTATCAAACCGATGTGCTGCGCCCGTTCATGGAGGCGCTCTGTCAGGAAGTGATGCGCGCCCTGCAGTTCTTCTATTCGTCGAGCCCGTTCAACAGCGTCGATCAGGTGTTGCTCGCCGGTGGCTGCGCGCAGATCGCCGGTATCGATGAACTGGTGGCCGCGCGCGTCGGCGTAGCGGCGGCGGTTGCCAACCCGTTTTCCAGCATGTCGCTGGCGACGCGCATCAAACCGCAGATGCTGGGCGCGGATGCCCCTTCGCTCATGATCAGCTGCGGCCTGGCATTGCGGGGGTTCGACGCATGACGCGCCTGAACCTTCTTCCCTGGCGTGACCTGCGCCGCAAGGAGCAGGATCGACAGCTCCTGTCGATCGCGGTCGGCGTCTGGCTTCTGATGGGCCTCGTTGTTTTCTACGCGCACCTGCACGTCAGCGGCCTTATCGAAAACCAGCAGAAGCGCAATGAATTTCTCGACAAGGAGACCAAGAAGCTCGACGAGGAAATCAAGGAGATCAGGGAGCTGCAGGCGGCACGTGCGGCGCTGCTGGCGCGCATGCGCGTGATCCAGCAATTGCAGATGGATCGCACCCAGGTCGTGCACCTGTTCGATGATTTGGTACGTAAGCTGCCCGAAGGCGTGTACCTCACCAGTCTCAAGCAGTCGGGTCCGATCATCACTTTGAACGGCAACGCCCAGTCGAATGCGCGCGTGTCAGCATTCATGCGTAACCTTGATGCATCGGACTGGTTCACTAAACCGGATCTGGATGTGATCAACGTCAAGCCCAAGGGCAATGATCGGGTCAGCGAATTCACATTACGGGTCAACCAGAAGGTCAAGCAGGAGAAAGACGGGGCCGGACCATGACGCTGGACGATCTCAAGAATATTGACATCAACAACATTCCCGGCTGGCCGTTGCCCGTCAAGATTGCTGGTGTTGCCATTATTAGTGTTGTGTTGCTGTTCGCTGGCTACTGGTTCCTGATCGCTGACGAACTTGCGCAATACG
>Ga0315271_10000002_pt1 | contig 130076 bp, 131 predicted proteins | sample C3_top_MG_FD_204664 | JGI IMG/M metagenome (GOLD analysis project Ga0315271, IMG submission 204664) | Sediment microbial communities from Yellowstone Lake, YNP, Wyoming, USA - C3_top | ecosystem: Environmental > Aquatic > Freshwater > Lake > Sediment | place: USA: Wyoming | collected 2017-08-01
CCGAGATTGGCACAGCCTGCGGCCAGCAGGGTCGCGGTCAGCAGCAGTGAAATTTGCAGGGTTCGCATGGTTGGTGTCTACATGCCATGACAGTACTATTAGATCATGGAAATCTATCTCGTAGGCGGTGCGGTGCGTGACAAGTTGCTGGGCCTTCCGGTGAAGGACCGCGACTGGGTGGTTGTCGGCGCCACGCCGGAAGCCATGACCGCGCTGGGATACAAAATTGTCGGTGCGGATTTCCCGGTGTTTCTGCATCCCGAAACCAAAGAGGAGTACGCGCTGGCGCGCACCGAGCGCAAGAGCGGGCAGGGTTACAAGGGGTTTACGGTTTATGCGGGGCCGGATGTGACGCTGGAGCAGGATCTCGCGCGTCGTGACCTGACCATCAATGCGATGGCCGAGGACGCCGCCGGCCGCGTGATCGACCTGTTCGACGGCGCGGCGGATCTCAAGCGCGGCATTCTTCGCCATGTCGCGCCGGCATTCGCCGAAGATCCATTGCGGGTGCTGCGCGTGGCGCGCTTCGCCGCGCGCTTCGGTTATCCCGTGGCACACGAAACACAGTCATTGATGCGCGCGCTCGTGGAGGCTGGCGAAATCGAGACGCTGGTCGCGGAGCGTGTCTGGGCGGAGCTCGATCGTGCCCTCGGCGAGAAACAGCCGGCGCGTTTCTTTGAAGTGCTGCGCGAATGCGGCGCCTTGCAGCGTCTATTGCCGGAACTGGACGCGCTGTTTGGTGTACCACAGCCGCCCGAGCATCACCCCGAGATCGACACCGGCGTGCACACGTTCATGGTGCTGGCGCAGGCCGCGCGCCTGTCGCCGGACGCGCGCGTGCGCTTCGCGGCATTGCTGCACGATCTTGGCAAGGGCACGACCCCGGCAAGCGAATGGCCGAAGCATATCGGCCATGAAGAGCGCGGTGTCGCGTTGGTGCGTGGTATCTGTAATCGTTTGCGCGTGCCGAATGAATATCGCGATCTGGCAGCGCTGGTGGCGCGTTATCACACCCACTGCCATCGTGCCGCCGAGCTGCGCGATTCCACGCTGCTGGAAACGCTTGAGGCGATTGATGCCTTTCGTCGCCCGGAACGGGTCGAGGGTTTTGTGCTCGCCTGTGAGGCGGATTTCCGTGGGCGCACCGGTTACGAGGAGCGGCCCTATCCGCAGGCGGATATTTTCCGGCAGGCCTATCGCGTCGCGCGCGCTGTCGATACTGCTGCCATCGCCAGCGGCCGGAACGGCCCGGAGATCGGGGAGGCGATACGTCTTGCGCGAATCGATGCAATACGGCAAGCGCGGGCCACCCTAAACTGAATTCAAACTGAAGGAGAGTGCGTCATGTTCACAATCAAGGCTCGCGGTGGCGTGTTGGGGGCGGCAATGCTGGTGCTGGCAGCGGTGGCGCAGGCCGGGCCGGCCGTTCCCCCAGTTGCCGACGAGTCGGTGCAGAAAGTGGTGTGGCATGTTGACTTCACCGACCCGCGCCGCTTGAGCGCCTTGATCCAGAGCGTGAACAACATGGTCACGACTTATCAAAGCGAATTGGAGGAATATGATGTGCGCATTGTGTTTCTCTCCGGCGGCATTCGTTTTCTGACCACGGATGCGCTTGCGAGCACGCCCTTTGCCGAGGACAAGGAATTCAAGGCACGACGCGCGGAACTGATACAGCGCCTGCAACAGTTGCGTGAAGTGATGAACGTCAAACTCGAATTGTGCGAGATCACGCGCGAGGCGCTGCAGCTGCCTGAGGGGAAAATTATTCCGGGCGTCGGTTTGGTGCGCTCGGGTGTGGTGCGTATCGCCGAGCTCCAGCACAAAGGCTACGCTTACCTCAAGGTCGAGTAAACGCTAGAGTCGCCCGCGCCGGTTTTGAAGTCGGAAGCCGACCAGCGGTGTATCGACACCGCGCCCGAAGGCGATGACCTTGAAGAGCTCGCCCATTTCGTGCGGCAGGGTGAGCTTCTTAACATCGTTGGTGAATCGCAGGTGCGCGCGCGCATCGGCCGGGTCGATCCGCGCCGCAATGTCATCCAGTCCACAGCCCAGCAGAAACAGTGCCTGCGAGGCATAGCCAAGCAGGCTGAGGCCGGACTCCGTGCCGGCCCTGGCGATCGCGGTAAAATCCACGTGTGCGGTGATGTCCTGAAGGCCCACGAGTAGCAGGGGGTCATCGTGGGCGCGGTGGCGATAGTGGCACATGAGGGTGCCGGTGGCGCGCTGCGGGTGGTAGAACTCGTGACCCGGGAAACCGTAATCCACGAGCAGCAGCACGCCTTGTTCCAGAATGTCGGACAGGCTGCGCACCCAGCCTTCGGCGGCGAATCCGACTTCCGAGACATAACCCTGCGGCAGGTCGAGCAACGCAACACGGGTGCGTAGCGCATCATTCGCCGGCGACTCGTACCAGGCAAAGCAGTCTTCATTCCAGCTGACCTGAAGCTGCGCGATTTCCTTTGCGCCGGCGCGGAAACGTTCCACCGGCATGGCATCGAGCAGCTCATTGCCGAGCACCACGCCGCGGAAACCGGCGGACGGCAGGCGGTCGAGCCATTGCACGCGCGCCAGAAGTTGCGGTGCCATCTCCGCGAACAGTGCCCGCTGGCGGGCGCGCAACGCGCTGCTGAGCTCGAGGATGAAATATTGCGCCGGGAGTTGATCAAGGCGTTCGAGTTCGAGCAGGAGCTGAACGGCGAGCGCTCCGCTTCCGGCGCCGGCCTCAAGGATGTTGCCATCGCGCAGATCGTTAAGAATCTGCGCGCACTGGCGTGCCAGACACTGGGCGAACACCGCGCCCAGTTCCGGCGCCGTAACAAAGTCGCCGGCCGCGCCGAACATGTGTTTGCCGGCGCTGTAGTAGCCGAGTTCTGGCGCATAGAGTGCGAGCTCCATGAAGCGGGAAAAGGGAATCGCGCCACCGGCGTTGGCTATCTCCGCGCAGATCAGCTCGGTGAGGCGCCGGCTGAGTGCGCGCTCTTCCGGCGTCGGCTCCGGCAATGCTGGCGCGTTCGGGGTTCGGGACATCGGCTCTTGGCGGCTGGCGGGGGAAGCGGGTAAGGTGTGGCTTTAAGGCCAAAGACAAAACCACTATGCAGGAAAATGTCCTCACAGGAAAGGTGGCGCTGATTACCGGCGGCGCGCGCCGCGTGGGTGCGGAAATCGCCCGCACCCTGCACGCGCACGGCATGCATCTCGTAATCCATTACCGCTCGTCCAAAGACGACGCACATGCCTTGCAGGCCGAACTCGAGAAGCATCGTCCGAAATCTGTAACACTGGTAAAGGGCGATCTGCTCAATGTCGCACAGCTGTCCAATATCGTCGAAGAAGCGGCTGCGGCCTTCGGCCGGCTGGATACGCTCTTGAACAACGCTTCGAGCTTCTACCCCACACCGGTGGGCGCGGCCACGGAGCAACAGTGGGACGACCTGATCGGCACGAATCTCAAGGCGCCGTTCTTTCTTTCCCAGGCGTCCGCACCGCACCTGAAAAAGACCCGCGGTTGCATCGTCAACATCGCCGATATTCATGGCGAGCGGCCGATCAAGCACTACCCAATCTATAGCGCCGCCAAGGCCGGGCTGGTGATGCTGACCAAGAGCCTGGCGCGTGAGCTGGCGCCGGAGGTGCGGGTAAATGCGATTGCGCCTGGCACCATCATGTGGCCGGAAGGCGAGGCCGAGGTGAGCGAGGCGCAGAAGCAGGAGCTGTTGGCGCGCATCCCGTTGCGCCGTTCCGGCAGCCCGGACGACATCGCGCGCACCGCGCTGTTTCTGATCCGCGACGCCGGGTACATTAATGGTCAGGTGATTGCGGTGTGTGGCGGGCGTACCGTGGTGGCGTGAATGCCCGGTTGTTCTGTGAAATCGGAATGGCTGTGGCATGGTCGTGCTGACCATGATAAAAATGAGCGGACCTTGAAGTGTTTGGAGTAATAAGAAATTGACTCAGTCCAAATTTCAACAGGAGATGGAAGCCATGCGCAATAATTTTCACATCGGATTTGCCGTAGCCGCAGCGTTGTTCTTGTCCGCCTGTGCCTCTTCTCACATGGCTGTCGTTGAGGAAGGTGCACGGGTAACGCGACCGGAACCGGGCAAGGCCCTTGTCTATTTCGTGCGGCCGACGGTATTCGGCGGGGCGATTCAGGCCACCGTCTATGATGGCGATGACTATATTGGAACCGTTTCCGCTCAAACCCACCTGGCTTACCAGGCAAAACCCGGCGCGCACCTTTTCATGGTCATTGGCGAGAGCGCAGATTTCATGCAGGCCGACTTGACGGAGGGCAAGACCTATTCTGCTGTCGTTATGCCGCGCATGGGCGTCTGGAAGGCGCGTTTTAGTTTCCTGCCGGGAAGTGGCATGGACCAGCTTGGCAACACCAAACAGATAAGCCTCAGTGACGAAGGCCGGGCCTGGGCCAAGGACAATGCCGCCAGTATTAAGGAAAAGAAGGCTGAGTACCTGCCGAAGTGGCAGGAGAAGCCGGACAATGACAAACAGACCTTGCGCGCAGAAATGGGCCGTTAATGGTGACTTGCCTGCCGCCACTCGTTGTGGCGGCAGTCAGTCTTGAAGTGGCAGATTGACTCGAGTCAGGGGTTGCATGCGGTTGTCAAAACTCTTCCACATTTGCGCGTAGGTGAGTCCGGATTCCGGGTGGGTCAGCCCGGGAGCGAGCTCGGCGAGCGGCCGCAACACGCAGGCGTACTCGGTGATTTCCGGACGCGGTATCCGCAATTCTGCATCGTGCCGCACCAGATCGCCGTAGAGCAGCAGGTCAAGATCAATACTGCGCGAGCGAAAACGCGAAGGCCCACGCTTCCGTCCCAGTTGCCGTTCGATGTCATGCAGTTTCGCAGTGATTGCTTCAGGCGCTTCTTCCGTGTCGAAGGCCGCGACGAGGTTGTAGAAATTCTCGCCTTCAAATCCGATTGGTTGGTTCTCGTATACGCTTGAAAGCGTCAGCATGCCGACGCGATCGCGTAGTGCCCGTACCGCGGCGCGGATGTTGGTTTCGCGCTCAATGTTGCTGCCGATGCTGACGTAGGTGCGCGCCATTTCAAATAATCCAGGCAAGTCAGCAGGAAATAGCCATTATTGATCAGACCGGCAGCCCCGGTGGGCGGGCGCCGCGTTCAATGATAACACCGACATCGGTAGCACCGCGCACCGCGCCCTTTTTGTTGAGTTTCACGCGCACCCACGGCACCTGGAACTCGCGCAGGATCAGTTCGGCGATTTTTTCGGTGAGCGTTTCGACCAGCTGAAACTGCGAGGCGCCGACGAATTCCTTGACGCTCTTGGCCACAGCCTTGTAGTTGAGCGTGTCATGGATATCGTCGCTCGCCGCGGCGCGCCGCACATCCATCGCCATGTCGAGATGGATGGTCAGAGTCTGGGTGGTGCGCCGTTCCCACTCCCAGATGCCAATGATGCAATCGACCTTGAGGTCGTGCAGGTAGATGATGTCCATGGGGCCGGGACTATAGCGGATTTGCCGGGGGTGCGCAGCCGCCACCGATGCGACTTGACGCGCGCCGCGCAAGCCAGTGCAATAGCGCGCCATGACTGCCTACCTGCTGCCCGTTTTTGCGTACCTGCTCGGATCGGTATCGAGTGCGATTGTCATCGCGCGCCTGTTCGGCCTCAAGGACCCGCGCCAAGTGGGTTCCGGCAATCCCGGCGCCACCAATATCTTGCGCTACGGCGGCAAGAAGGCCGCGATCCTGACATTGCTCGGCGATGTGCTGAAGGGCGCGGCGCCGGTGTTGCTGGCGCATGTCCTGGGTGCAGATAGCTTGATTCTGGCGCTGACCATGCTCGCCGCCTTTCTTGGTCATGTGTTCCCGGTCTTTCACGGTTTCAAGGGCGGCAAGGGCGTGGCAACGACATTCGGCGCACTGGTCGCCATGAACGGCTGGGTGGGTTTGGCGCTGGTCGGCAGCTGGCTGGTGATGGCAATCGCCACGCGCTACTCGTCTCTGTCCGCGATCACCGTCTCCGTGCTCGCGCCAGTCTTTGTCTGGTGGTTCACGCGCGATCCCGCAATCATTCTGGTTACCAGTGTCATGGCGCTGATGCTGCTGTGGCGGCATCGCAGCAACATTCAGAAGTTGGTTGCTGGCACTGAAACCAAGATCGGCCGATAGTAAAAATAGGTTCTCGCCGTCTCTCCCTCTCCCTGCGGGAGAGGGATGGGGTGATGGCTAAGTGCCCCAACGAACCCGCCTATCTGCATTTACGGTGCTGTCAGGTCCATCAGGCTCCAGCGCGCTCGCGCACTGAACACCAACCCTTCTTTCTGACCTGCGCGCAGGCGCAAGGCACCGGCATAGGCGATCATCGCCCCGTTGTCGGTGCAGAACACCGGGCGCGGGTAGTACACGCGTACGTTGTTTCTCCCGCCGAGCTCCTGGAGGCGCGTGCGCAGCAGTGTGTTCGCGCCCACACCGCCGGCAATCACCAGACGCGTATGCCCAGTTTGTTCGAGCGCCCGCGCGCACTTGATGACGAGGGTGTCCACAGCCGCTTCCTGGAAAGCATGCGCGATGTCGCCAATGGTGCGCGCATCGAGGGCATGTTGTTGTGCGGCGATCAGCGCCGCGGTTTTCAGGCCCGAGAACGAAAAGTCGAGGCCCGGGCGGTCGGTCATGGGGCGCGGGAAACGGAAGCGTCCGGTGGTGCCGTGGGCCGCGGCCGCGGCAATCGCCGGGCCGCCGGGATAGCCCAGGCTCAGGAGTTTTGCAGTCTTGTCGAACGCTTCGCCCACGGCATCGTCCACCGACTCGCCCAACAGGCGGTAGTCGCCCATGGCGCGCACATCGGTAAGCAGGGTGTGGCCGCCGGACACGAGCAGGGCGAGAAATGGGAACGCCGGGGCGTCGTGTTCAAGCATCGGGGCGAGCAGATGCCCCTCCATATGGTGCACCCCGACCGCCGGGATGCCCAAGGCATAGGCGAGGCTGCGCCCGATCGAGGCGCCCACCAGCAGCGCCCCGGCCAGCCCCGGACCCATGGTGTAGGCTACCCCGTCGAGGTCGCCGGGAGCGGTGCCGGCGTCTGCCAGCACCTCCCGCACCAGCGGCAGGAGCTTGCGAATATGGTCGCGCGAGGCCAGTTCCGGCACCACGCCGCCGTATTCAGCGTGCATCTGGCTCTGGGAATAGAGCTTGTGGGCCAGCAGGCCGTTTTCAGTATCGAATACCGCGACCCCGGTGTCGTCGCAGGAGGTTTCCAGGCCAAGAACACGCATTGGGCCATTGTCGGGGGCGGGGGAGGCGCGGGCAAGCCCGGCGGTATACAAAAACCCGCGGAATCTATAGAATTCCCGCCTTTCCCGAACCGGCCCCTGGCCGGCAAGATCAATTATTTCTGAGGTAGGTATTACATGCCGTCGATTCGTCTCAAAGACAACGAGCCCTTTGAAGTCGCCCTGCGTCGCTTCCGTCGCGCCTGTGAGAAGGCCGGCGTGTTCGCGGAAGTGCGCGAACGCGAGTTCTACGAGAAGCCGACCACCGTGCGCAAGCGCAAAGCGGCTGCCGCGCGCAAACGCGAGCTCAAGAAGATCGCGCGTCTCAGCCTGCACTCCACGCGCCTGTACTAAGCCCACCATCCCGCTGCGCGTGCCTGCGTCATGAGCCTGAGAGATCAGATCAACCAGGACATGAAGGCCGCGATGCGCAGCAAGGACGAGGCGCGTCTCAGCGCCATCCGCATGCTCTGGGCCGCGATCCAGCGGCGCGAAGTGGATGAGCGTATTACCCTCGACGACACCCAGGTGCTCTCGGTCGTCGAGAAAACGGTGCGCCAGTCGCGCGACGCCGTCGAGCAGTTTCTCAAGGGCAATCGCCCGGATCTGGCCGACAAGGAAAACCGCGACATCGCCTTCTGGGAAGTTTATCTCCCGGCGCAGGCGAGCGATGAAGAAGTCGCCAAGCTCGTACGCGAGGCCATTGCCGCCACCGGCGCCGCGTCCATCAAGGACATGGGCAAGGTGGTGGGTGTTCTGAAGCCAAAGCTGCAGGGCCGCGCCGACATGGGCAAGGTGAGCGCCCTGGTCAAGGCGCAACTCGCCGGTTAAGCCACTGTAGGTCACCCTTTAGGGTGACTTGTCGGCCTGAAGGTCGACCTACCTTCACTGACTCGCATCAGACCCCGTGCGAGCTAGAATAGCCCCATGCCGGGCAAGATTCCCAAGAAGTTCATTGATGACCTGCTGTCGCGCATCGATATCATCGACGTGATTGATGCGCGCGTGCCGCTTAAAAAAGCCGGCAAGGACTACAAGGCCTGCTGCCCGTTTCATGAGGAAAAAACCCCGTCGTTTACGGTCAGCCAGGACAAGCAGTTCTATCACTGCTTTGGCTGCGGCGTGAACGGCAGTGCCATCAAGTTTCTCATGGACTATGAGCACATGAGTTTCCCCGAGGCGGTGAAAGATCTTGCCCAGCGTGCCGGGGTTAGGGTTCCGCAGGACACCCAGTATTCCGAGGACAAGCCGGATATAACGGCGCCGTTGCTGGATGTGCTCAGCCAAGCCGATCGCTTCTACCGGCGCATGTTGCGCGACCATCCGCAGGCGCACGAGGCGATCGATTATTTAAAACGTCGCGGGCTCACCGGAGAAATTGCCGCTGATTTCGGTCTTGGGTTCGCTCCAGATGGCTGGGACAATCTGCTCAAGGCCGTCGGCACGACCGACGAGACGCGCTCGGCGCTGCTCAACGCCGGGTTGCTGGTCAAGAAGGATGCTGGTGGTTACTACGATCGTTTCCGTCACCGCGTGATGTTTCCGATCCAGGATCACCGTGGCCGGCTCATCGGTTTCGGTGGGCGCGTGCTCGACCAGGGCGAGCCTAAATACCTGAATTCCCCGGAAACCCCGTTGTTCCACAAGGGGCGCGAGTTGTACGGCCTGTACCGCGCGCGCGACGCGCTTAAACGCACCGGCCGGGCGCTGGTCGTGGAAGGCTATATGGATGTGGTGGCGCTCGCCCAGTATGGCCTCGACTACGCCGTGGCCACGCTTGGTACCGCCACGACCCGCGATCATCTGGAACGCCTGTTTCGCTATGTCCCGGAAGTGGTGTTCTGTTTCGATGGCGACCGCGCCGGCCGCGAAGCCGCGTGGCGGGCGCTCGAAAATGGTCTGCCGGTGCTGCATGAAGGCCGGCAAGTGAGCTTCCTGTTTCTGCCCGAGGGTGAGGATCCGGATACGCTGGTGCGTAAGGAGGGCGCCGCGGACTTCGGCGCGCGGCTCAAGGCGGCCACGCCCCTGCCGGATTATTTTTTCCAGCACCTTGCGGACCAGGTGGACCTCAACCGTCTGGACGGGCGGGCACGGCTGGTGGTACTCGCCCGGCCGCACCTGTCTAAGATGCGCCCGGGCGTATTGCGCCAGTTGATGGTAGCCAGGCTTGCGGAGCTCAGTCGTTTGCCGGCCCAGGAGCTCAGCCGCCTGCTGGAAACCGGCGAACGCCCCGCGACACAGGTGGTCATGCGTGACAGCCGGCGACCTGCAGGCGGGCAATCCCGCCCGTCTCTGGTGCGCACGGCCATTGCCTTGTTGCTCCAACATCCAGAGCTGGCACGCACAGTCGCCGAATCCGGCGCTGAATTTCGAGCCCTGACAGGACGCCCGGGCGTAGAGTTACTTTTTGACCTGCTCACAGTTCTGAGAGATCGGCCTGACATAAAAACTGGATTTATTATTGAGCACTATAGAGATAGCGAGCACCAACATGCATTGGAAAAGTTGCTGGTCTGGGAACATCCGTCCCTGAGCGGCGATATTGAGATCGAATTTCAGGGGGTTATCGGGCAGCTACGCCGCGAGGCGCTTGGGGCCGAGACCGAGCGGCTCATGGACAAAGATCGTCTTTCTGGCCTCACTACCGCGGAAAAGATTGAATTAAAACAACTTTTATCAAAAAAAAGCGGCGGACAACCAGTCTAAAGTCTTGCTTACCTTGGGTGTCAGCCGCATTTGATGTAAACTAAGCGGTTACTTTTTCGAATTACTACATTTATTGGTATTTCTCATGGATCAAGAAACCCAGCGTCTGCAGCTCAAAAAGCTCATTATCCAGGGCAAGGAACAGGGCTTTCTCACCTACCGGGACATCAACGACCACCTGCCCGAAGGCGTGCATGACACCGACCAGATTGAGGCGGTGATCAACATGATCAATGACATGGGGATCGAGGTCTACGACCAGGCCCCGGATCCGGATACGTTGCTGCTCAAGACTGAAACCGCCGCCACCGAAGACGAGGAAGAAGTCGCCGAGGAAGCCGAGCAGGTTTTGGCATCGGCCGTGGACAACGAATTTGGCCGCACTACCGACCCGGTTCGCATGTACATGCGAGAGATGGGCACGGTGGAGCTGCTCACCCGCGAAGGTGAAATCGAGCTCGCCAAGCGCATCGAGGACGGCATCCGCGAGAGCATTGTGGCCATCGCCTCCTGCCCGGCGACCATCGGCGAAGTGCTGCGCATGATGGATCTGGTCGAGGCCGAGCAAATGCGCCTCACCGACCTGGTCGTGGACTTCATCGACCCCAACGCCAAGGACGTACCGCTGCCGGAGATTCACGTCGACGAAGAGGGCGTGTCGGCTGGTGCGGGCAAGACGAAAGATGATGACGAGAGTGAGGATGGCGGTACCGAGGAAGACACGGGGCCGGATCGCGACGAGGCCTTGCGCCGTTTTGCGCGCATTCGCAAGTTGCACGCCAGTCTCGCCAAGGCCCTGGACAAGAACGGTTTCGGGGGCCCCGAGGCGCTGCGCGCACAGAAGAAGCTCACCGAAGAGTTCCTGGAAATCAAGTTTGTCGCCAAGCAGATCAACCGCCTGGTGGAAGACGTGCGCGCCCTCGTTGAGCATGCCCGTGATCAGGAAAAAATCATCATGGACATCTGCGTCGGCAAGGCGCGCCTGCCGCGCAAGACCTTCATCAAGGTTTTCCCGGGCAATGAAGCCAATCCGCGTGTCATCAAGAAAATCCAGAAGACTGGCGAATGCAATGCCGATGTCATCGAGCGCCACCTGGAGACCATCACCAGCGCCCAGAATCGACTGACGCAGATTCAGGAGCGCGCCGGCCTGCCGATCAGCGAGCTGAAGGAGGTCAATCGCCGCATGTCGATTGGCGAGGCCAAGGCACGGCGTGCCAAGAAGGAGATGGTCGAGGCCAACCTGCGCCTGGTAATCTCGATTGCGAAGAAGTACACCAACCGTGGTCTGCAATTTCTTGACCTGATCCAGGAAGGCAACATCGGCTTGATGAAGGCGGTCGACAAGTTTGAATATCGCCGCGGTTACAAGTTTTCGACCTACGCGACCTGGTGGATCCGTCAGGCCATCACGCGTTCGATCGCCGACCAGGCGCGCACCATCCGTATCCCGGTGCACATGATCGAGACCATCAACAAGCTCAACCGCATCTCCCGGCAGATGTTGCAGGAGATGGGCCGCGAGGCGACGCCGGAAGAACTGGCCAAGCGCATGGAAATGCCCGAGGACAAGATCCGCAAGGTGCTCAAGATCGCCAAGGAGCCGATTTCCATGGAAACGCCAATCGGCGACGATGAAGATTCGCATTTAGGCGATTTTGTCGAGGACACCAGTGTCACCGCGCCCGGCGACGCCGCCACCCTGGCTGGCCTCAAGGAAGCGACCGAGGAAATTCTCAGCACCCTGACGCCGCGTGAGGCCAAGGTGTTGCGCATGCGCTTCGGCATCGAAATGAACACCGACCATACTCTGGAAGAAGTCGGCAAGCAGTTCGACGTCACGCGCGAACGTATCCGCCAGATCGAGGCCAAGGCGCTGCGCAAATTGCGTCACCCGAGCCGTTCCGAGCACTTGCGAAGTTTCCTCGATTAAGACGATTTGGACTCGGGCCTGTAGCTCAGCTGGTTAGAGCTGGGGACTCATAATCCCTAGGTCGCAGGTTCGAGTCCTGCCGGGCCCACCATTAAAACAAGGGGTTACACGAGTAACCCCTTTTTTATTGCCTGTGCAACTGTTTTCCTAGTTATTCAAGCGCCCAAATCGGCCCAACACGGCCCCCTGAAGTAACGCGTGGCATGAAACTTGTACTTGTTCCCATCGGGGAGTAGGCGCAAATACATGTCACAGACCATTCTGATCGTGGACGACGAGCCGGTTAACGTCCTGCTGATCGAGGAAACCATCAAGCGCAATTTGCCCAATGTGCGCACAGTGGGGTTTACCTCGCCGCAGGAGGCGGCCAGCTGGTGCGAGGCGAACGAGCCGGATCTTTGCCTTATCGACTTCAATATGCCGGGCATGAGCGGTATCGAGTTCATGGCGCGGGTGCGGCTCCGCAAGCCATTGCATGGGGTGCCGATGATCATGATCACCGGTCAGCCCGGCACCGAACTCCAGCAGCAGGCGCTGGATAGCGGCGCGACAGATTTTCTAAGCAAGCCTATTAATGTTGCCGACGTCGTGGTGCGTACGCGTAACCATCTGCGCCTGCGTGAAAGCCTGCGTGACGGGTACCAGGATATTGGCCGGCTCGAGCGTGAAATGAAGGAAAGCGCGCAACAGCTCGTCGAACAGGAGCAGGCGGTAATCATTCAGCGCCTCACCCATCTGTCCGGCTATCGAGACGAAGAAACCGGCAACCACTTGCGGCGCATGGCGCATATTGCCCAGCTTGTTGCACAAGAACTTGGGCTCGATGTACGTTTCTGTGACATGTTGTTGCTGGCCGCGCCGATGCACGACGTTGGCAAGGTTGGCATCCCCGACCGCATTCTGCTTAAACCCGGAAAACTCGAACCCGTGGAGCGCAGCATCATGCAGACACACGCGCGCATTGGGCATGATCTGCTCAAGGACAGCCACTCCGAATTGTTGCGCATGGGCGCCGAAATCGCGCTAACGCATCACGAGCAGTACAGCGGTGAGGGTTATCCAGATGGACTCTCAGGAGAAGCTATTCCAATTTCCGGGCGAATTGCAGCGACGGCCGATGTATTCGACGCGCTCGTCAATAAGCGTCACTACAAGAAAGCATGGGCATTGGGTGACGCCCTGGAGTTCATGCGTGCAGAACGCGGCCGGCATTTCGACCCAGGCTGTGTGACGGCATTATTGCGGCGCATCGATGAAGTGATTGACATCCAGAACAAGTTTTCCGATCACGCTGTTTCCGCCAGCGCAGACCAGACAGACTTCAGTGCAAGCGTGCGCAAAGCGGCGAATGCCTGAGTGCGTGCCCCGCTAAAACGGCCATCCTATCCTCGGTGCCGTGCATGCCCCGATCAGAGGCGCCGCGGCGCAGACTGCGCATGAAGGACAGCTGGTCGGGCAACTTGCGCAGCAAGTCATGACCCTCTGATTACACGCTACTAGGCGGCTACTGTTTTGGCGCCAGTCTGGGTGCTGCGGCGGGGGCAGGTGTCAGAGCTGTCGCGGCATCTGCGGGTGTCTTGCCCGTACCTTGTTTCTCGTTCTCAGTGGAGTCTTCTCCGATGAGTCCCAAGTGTTCGTGGAGTGCAAGACTGGAGAAGTACATGCCTCGTGCACTGGGCAGGTAGGCAGACAATTTTCGTGTAGCGTGGCTGAGCGTATAGAAACCGGTCGGGGCCGGCGTGACCTTGATGCCAGCCGACTCAAAGGCGCGCGCCGCGCGTCGCATGTGCCAGGCATGGGTCACAAGGTAGATGCTTCTTACCTTTGTAGCAGACAGCAACGCCTGGCTGTAGCGTGCATTTTCCTCCGTGCTGCGAGACTCGCGCTCCACCCACTTCACGTTCGCACGAAAATCTGCAGACAGAACGGCCTGCATGTGATCAGCTTCAGCCGTTGATTCGCCGCCCGGCGCGCCACCACTGACCAGTATGGGTAGCCCTGTCTTGCGCTGCAGCAATGCTGCATAGCGCAGGCGTTCCAGTCCTAGCGCGCTCACCGTGTCATCCAGATCGTACTCCGGCGCTTCGGTATAACGGCCACTACCCAGAACCACGATAGCCTCGGGCGGGTCCTTCTGGCTGTCGTTTAAAACAAAGAGCGAGGTCTTTTTGCCCTTTTCTTCCAGCGGCACCAGCTCCGGGGGTTTCGAGAAGTTCTGCAAACCGTGCATCAATTGCAGAGCCGTGAGTGGCAGGCTTAGCGCGACCAGCATGATGGTGCTCAGAACCAGCATCGCGGTGCCCAGCCATTGGCGTCGCAGATAGGCAAGGAAAGTCAGGAGCAGTAGCAGAATAACGATGCCGGGCGGCGTGATCAGGACTTCAGCAATTCGTGCCCACGTATCCATAGTGTGTGCGTCCAGTACGGTTATTGATTGTTATGAACCCTTGATCGGCTCGGTCTGCCAAGAAAGACCTGTCAGCCGGTGCTGGTGAATTTGGCAAGCAGCGTGCGATCAGGAGTGCGCACCAGGTATCTCTCCAGAGATTCTGGGTTCCTGCCGGTTATTGTAGCCCAGATTGCGAAAAATCTGGGCAAGCAACTCGCGCTTCACGTCGGACAAGTGTGCGCGTTCGTGTCCGGCGAGCATGGCGAGATCAGTCGTTTCGAGTCCGGCATAACCGCACGGCTTGATGTGCCGGAAAGGCCCGTGATCCATGTCCACATTGAATGACAGCCCGTGATAGCTCGCGCCGCGCCGCACCCGCAAGCCGAGCTGGGCGATCTTTTGCCCAGCCACATAGACGCCGGGTGCTCCCGCGCGCCGTTCCGCAGACAGGCCGCGCGCCACCAGCAGGTCGATGACGGACTGTTCCAGCATTGCCACGAGCTGTTTTACGCCCCAGCCGCGTCGGCGCAGGTCCATGAGCACATAGACGATCAGTTGCCCGGGGCCGTGATAGGTGATTTGCCCGCCACGGTCGCTCTGTATCAGTGGAATCCCGGGGCTCTCAAAAGGCTCGTTGCGGTCGTTGCTGCCGAGGGTGTACACCGGCGGGTGTTCGACTAGCCAGATTTCATCCCGGGTGATTTCATCTCGCCGGTCGGTGAAGGCGCGCATGTCCTGCCAGACACGAGTGTAATCGGCGCATCCGAGGTCGCGCACGATCACGTCGCGCTTGTCGAGGTTACTCGACTTTGCCGGCACGGAAGTCACGAATGTAGTCCTGGTAGAGGGCATGCAGGCGCGCATGCAGTGGGCCGGGCCTGCCGCTGCCCACCGGCTTGCCGTCAAGACGCGTGATCGGCAACAACTCCTTGGTGGAGCTAGATAGCATCAGTTCATCGGCATCGCGTAATTCGGATTCGGTGACAGCGCGCTCTTCGAGTGCCAGCCCGTGCGCGCGCGCCAGTTCCAGCGCCAGGTCGCGTGTGATGCCGGGCAGAATGAATGGTCCCTTGGGCGGCGTCACGAGTGTGCCGCTCAACACGAGAAAGATGTTGCTCGCCGAGCCTTCGGTCATGCAGCCGTCGCGCAGCAGTATTGCCTCGGCAGCGTCCTGCTCGGTGGCCTGCTGGCGCATGAGTACATTCGGCAGGAGCGCAATTGCCTTGATGTCGCAGCGCAGCCAGCGGATGTCCGGCACCGTGATCGCGGCCACGCCGGCGGCCAGCTGTGCTGGCTCCGGATATTTGAGTGGCTGGGAATACGCGAACACCGTTGGCGTGATCTGTGTCGGGAAGGTGTGGTCGCGCTCCGCCGGGCCGCGTGTGACTTGCAGATACACCGACTGATCACTACCGCCACCGGCTTCCACCAGGCGCGTGAACACCGCTTGCCAGGCGCTTGCCGCCAGCGGGTTGGGCAGCCGGATGCCGGCCAGGCTGTTGTCGAGACGCGCCAAATGCTGCGGCAGGCGGAACAGGCGGCCGCCGTAAGCCGGGATCACTTCGTACACACCGTCCGCGAATAGGAAGCCACGGTCGAAGCACGACACCTGTGCCTGCTCCGCCGGAAGAAAGCTGCCATTGAGATAAACGAGCGGGGGATACATGAATGAGCTTGTTGCATGAAAGCGGGCAGGCCCGCGGGTGAATCTGATTCTATCCCGAAGCAGTCCGGTCGGTCACGGTGTGGCTTGGACCAGACCCTGTTCCCGGAACCAGGGACTCAGCCGGCCATGGCCGCGCCAGGCGAAGCTGCTGCCCCCAATGTTCCGAGTCAGGCGCATTCGGGATGTGAAAAATTGACCGTTGTGAAAACGGTCTATACTCAACAGTATGGCGAGTTAATTACTGCGTCGGCGGCTTGTCGCTAACCTGGGGAGGAACAAATGGCAGATTTTGAGCTGGACCTGCGCGGACTGAATTGCCCGGTACCCGTCATGCGCATGAAGAAACAAATGCAAACCATGTCGAGTGGCCAGACGCTGCATGTCCTGACGACGGATCCGGGTTCTGTTCCGGATTTCGGGGCCTATGTAAAACATTCGGGCGACACCCTGCTCAAGTCGAACGAAACTCCCGAAGGGGGTTTCGAGTTTTTACTGAAAAAGGCATAGAACGGTTACAAACACCGTTGGCATCTGCTTGTTAGGGTTGCCGAACAGGTCGTGACCACGTTATTCCGTGTCACGGCTGATCCTGAGAGATGCCCCGCTCCAGCCACCACAGACGCAACCGGTCGATGCCGCGTTTGGTGACGCTTCCGCGTTGCACATCGGCGAGCGCGACAAGTGGTAGTTCGCCAAGCCGCTGGCCGCTGTGAACAAGCTTCAAATGGCCGAGGGTTTCACCACGCGTTAGCGGCGCCAGCCGGTTTTTCGTCAGCGTCATCTCAACCCCGAGCGTATCGAAAGTATTGCGTGGCAGGGCGAGCCAGACATCCCGCGCCACGCCAAGCGCCACGACGTCGGTCTGGCCCTGCCAGACGGGCAGGGTTGCGAGCGGCGCATCGGCGGAAAAGAGCCGGCGCGATTCGAACTTTTTGAAACCGAATTCGAGCAGCTGGCGTCCATAGCGGGCACGATCGGTCTCGCTGTCGGTACCGAGCAGGGTAGCGATGAGACGCATACCATTGCGTTCCGCGCTGGTCACCAGGCAGTAACCAGCGGTCTCGGTGTGACCGGTCTTGAGCCCGTCCACGCCGGGGTCACGCAGCAGTGGATTTCGGTTCTGCTGAACGATGCCGGCCCAAGCGTATTCCTTTAATGCAAACCAGCTTGCGTACTCGGGAAAATCGCGCTGTACGGCTACAGCGAGGCGTGTCAGGTCGCGCGCGCTTGAATAATGGTGCGGATTGTTAAGACCAGTGGCATTGGCGAAGTGCGTGTTGGCGAGTCCGAGTGTTGCGGCCATGGCATTCATGCGCGCCACGAATACCGGGAGCGTGCCGCTCGCGCGTTCAATCAATGCGGCGGTCGCGTCGTTGCCGGACTGCACCAGCATGCCCTTGAAGAGATCCTCCGCTGGCACGACATCGCCTTCGCGCAGGAACATACGCGCCCCTGGCAGACGCGCGGCATAGTGGCTCACGCTGATGCGTTCGTCGAGTTTCAGCGTTCCGGCACGCAGATCGCCGAACAACAGGTAAGCCGTCATGAGCTTGGTGAGCGAGGCCGGCGGCAAGCGCTCGTCGGCGTTGTGTGCGGCCAGTTCCATACCGCTGTACGGGTCGACAAGCACGAAGGCGCGTGCCGCAAGTTCCGGTGCCGGTATGTTCCAGGGATTGGCGGAGGCGGGAAAGCACAGCAGCAGTCCGCACGCGATCAGTATGACGCGCAAGCGAGAGGCGCGCGCCATGTTACTGCTCAACGACCACGATCGGGTTCGGCAGCCCCTGGGCCACGACGCGCGCGGCGAACCGGTCGCTTTCGTCCACGCTCTCGAGCGGACCGATGCGCACGCGGTAGAGGGGCGTGGCATCGAGGTCGGTGTTCTGGATGTGCACAGACTTGAGATCGGCGCCCGCCAGGCGCAGTTTCAGGTTTTCGGCGTTGTCGCGGTTGGTGAAGGCGCCGACCTGCAAATACAGGCGTGGTGCCGCTGTCTTGGGGAGTGGCTCGGGATCCGGCGCGCGCACCGCGGTTTGTGACGCCGGTGCGTCGGCCGTCAGCCCTTCAATTTCCACAATGCCGGTGCCGGAGCCGATGATGCCGAGTCTGGCGGCCGCGGCGTACGACAGGTCAACAATCCGGTTAGAGTGGAACGGCCCGCGGTCGTTCACGCGCACGATGACACTCTTGCCGTTGCTCAGGTTACGCACGCGCAGATAGGACGGTAGCGGCAGGGTCTTGTGCGCCGCGCTCATGGCGTACATGTCGTAGGTCTCGCCATTCGCAGTACGTTGCCCATGGAATTTTTTTCCATACCACGAGGCGAGCCCTCGCTCGCGGTAACCCCTGGAGGTTTTCAGCGGCTGGTAGCTGACGCCGAATACGCTGTAGGGGCGGTTGTTGCGTTCATTGTGGGGCTCGTTGCGCGGCACGGCGTCCGGCACCTTCGACACGTCTACCTCGGGGCGGCGGTGTGGGCCATCATCCTGGTAGTAACCGCCGCGTGGCGTGCTGGCGCAGCCGGTCGCCAGGATCGCGATGACGATCAGCAGTATACGGATTCGCATGCCTATTCTCCGTAATACAGTTTGTGCAGCTGTTCGCTCAATTCCACGACCGCCAACGAGTAGTTCTTGCTGCGGTTGTAGCGTGTGAGGACATAAAAATTAGTATAGCCGAGCCGGTGGATGGGCGCGGTCTCACCTTCGAACACCACGAGTGCGGCAAGCTGGCGTGCATCGATGCGTTGCACGGGTAGTATTCCATAACGCGACAGGTGCTGGACGCTGATGCGCGGCTCAAGACCGTTGTTCTCCAGCCAGGCATACATCGAACCATCCAGCTTCACCTCGCCGACAATGGGCTCATCGCGTTTCCAGCCATGCTGCTTGAGAAAATTGGCGACGCTGCCGATGGCGTCATCGGTGTCGGTCAGATCACGCTTGTGGTCTCCGTCAAAGTCCACGGCGTAGCTCCGGTAGCTCGACGGAATGAACTGCGGAATGCCCATGGCGCCGGCATACGAGCCCTTGATGGTGAGCGGGCTCACGCCCAGTTCGCGCGCCAGCAGCAGGAACTCGATGAGCTGATTGCGGAAGAAGTCGCTGCGCTCCGGATAGCGCAGGGTCAGAGTCACCAGCGCATCCAGCACACGGTAACGCCCGCCCTGTTTTCCGTAAAAAGTTTCGACGCCGATGATCGCGGCAATGATTTCGGGTGGCACGCCGTACTCGCTGCTGGCGCGAAACAGCGCCTCGGCGTTGGTTTTCCAGAATCCCAGCCCGCGGCGCGCGCGATCGTCGTTGACGAACAGCTTGCGGTACTCGTACCACGGCAGGCTTTCTTTTGGCCTGTACACGGCCTCGATGATGTCTTCGCGAATTTCGGCCTGGGACAGCCAGTCGGCCAACTCCTGGCGGCTGAACCCTTGTTTTGACACCAATTCATCAATCAACAGGCGCAGCGTGGGATGTTCGTCCGGGTTCATGGCGCGGGCGGGAAGAGCAAGGCTGATACACAACACCAACAACAAGGTGCAAACGACGGCAAGGATTCTGCTTGTCTTTTGTTCCTCGTATTTTATATCCGGGATCAGCATTAGCCCGTCATTTTCCGGTGCGTGTGAATGCTCATCAGCATGCCGAATGCTGCCATGAGCGTGACCAGTGCGGTGCCACCATAGCTGATGAGCGGCAGTGGCACGCCCACCACGGGCAGTATGCCGCTGACCATGCCGACATTCACGAAGAAGTAGAAGAAGAACACCAGCGTCAGACCGCCGGCCAGCAAGCGCGTGAAGCTGTCTTGTGCCAGCCAGGCGATCAGGAATCCGCGGTACACGATGAACAGATAGATGCTGAGGAGCACCAGGATACCGAGCAACCCGAACTCTTCCGCAAACACCGCAAAAATAAAATCGGTCGAACTTTCCGGCAGGTAGTTCAGGTGCGCCTGGCTGGAGTTGAGCCAACCCTTTCCGAAAAACCCGCCGGAGCCGATCGCAATCATGCCCTGCAGGGTGTGATAGCCGGCACCGAGCGGATCGGACGCCGGGTCGAGCAGAGTCAGGATGCGTTTCTGCTGGTAACCGTGCAGATGTGTCCAGACATAGGGGACGGCCACCGCCACGAGCGCCGCAATGGCCGCCAGGATCCGCCAGTACATGCCGGCCAGGAACAGCATGGCGAAACCGGAGCCGAGCACCAGAATGGCAGTACCCAAGTCCGGTTGCTTGGCGATCAATGCCACCGGCAAAAGCGTGATCATGCCAGCGAGCGCCAATTGTTTCAGATTGGGCGGCAGTGGCACGCGTGCGAAATACCAGGCGAGCATCATCGGCAGGGCGAGCTTCATGATCTCGGCCGGCTGAAAACTCAGGCCGCCCATGCCCAGCCAGCGGCGCGCGCCCTTCGAGACAATGCCGATACCGAGCACTGCGATCAGCAGCAACACGCCCAGCCCGAACAGCACCGGCGCGAGACGCCGCAGGTCATCGGGGCGAATCTGGGCAATCAGGAACAGAATGCCGAAGCCCACGATCAGACGCACCACGTGTTTAACGAGCACGGTAAGATTTTCGGCGCTGGCGCTGTACACCACCAACAGGCTAATGCCGGTGAGCGCCAGCAACGCGTAGAACATGGGAATGTCGATGTGCCAGTGTTGAAGGCGGTTCATGCGCGCAGCCTAGAGCAGAAATTGGGAGACCGGAAGGGCATGAGGGGCCAGTATGACAATATTTGAGCAGGCCTGCATACGTTAATCAGCGTCGCCACTCGCCGGAACAGCGACCTTGATGGCAGGACCGGCATTGCCGATCAGGTACTGGTCCATGATCTTGCGCGCGATGGGTGCTGAGACCGAGCCGCCGTGACCGCCGTTTTCAACAATGACCGCTATCGCGATCTGCGGGTCGTCGACCGGCGCAAAGGCGATGAACAGCGCATGATCGCGCAAATGTTCAGCGGTGCGGCTTTCCACGTAACTCTCCGCCTGGCCCACGCCTTTCACCTGCGCCGTGCCGGTTTTGCCGGCGATCTTGTACGGCGCATTCCAGCCGATGCCGCGCGCCGTGCCGCCTTCGCCGTGCACCACGTCGGTGAGATTGCGCACCATGATCTCGAACTGTTCCGGCGTGTACGTCCCGGACGGCCGCATGGGCGATGGCGGCAGCGGCGTGCGCACCCGGGTGGCCGGGTCCTCAACCGCTTGCACCAGGCGCGGTTGCGGGCGCTGGCCACGATTGGCGATGCCGGACATGGCGGTGGCGAGCTGCAGGGGCGTGACCAGGGTCGCGCCCTGGCCGATGCCGGTGATCACGGTTTCGCCCGGTTGCCACGGCTGGCCGCGCCGCTGTTTGCCGTCCGGCTGCGGCAGCGCGCCCCTCGACTCGCCACGGATGTCGACAGCGGTTGGGCTGCCGAAGCCGTGGCCGGCAAGGTAGGTATTCAGGCGATCGATACCGAGTGTTACGGCGAGACGGTAGAAATACACGTCGCAGGACTGCACCACGGCGGTGTGCAAATCTACGGTGCCGTGGCCGGCTTTCTTCCAGCAGCGGAAGCGGTGAATGCTCCCGGGCAATGAATACCAGCCCGGACAGGTGATCTGTTTGGCCGGGTTCTCGCCGGCGTCGAGCGCCGCCAGGCCGAGGAAACTCTTGATGGTGGAGCCCGGCGCGTACTGGCCGTTGAGCGCGCGATTCAGCAGCGGCTTGTCCTTACTGTCGCGCAGTACTGCGTAGGTCTCTGAGTCGATGCCGTTCACGAACGGATTCGGATCGTAGGTCGGTGTGCTGGCAAAGGTCAGTATGGCGCCGGTCTTCGGATCCATGGCAATTACCACGCCTTTGAAATTGCCGAGCGCCTGCTCGGCAATCGCCTGCATGCGCGCATCCAGGCTCAGATGCAAATGCCGGCCGGCGACCGGCGCGATACGCTCTAGCACGCGGCTCTCGCGCCCGTGCGCGTCGGTTTCGACTTTCTTGAAGCCGACCTGACCGAGTAGTGTCTCCTCGTAATTCTGTTCGATACCGAGTTTGCCAATGTGCTGGGTGCCGCGGTAGGCATTGCGGTCGATGTTCTCCATCTCGTCTTCATTGATGCGGCCGACGTAGCCAATGGCATGCACCGCGAGCGTCCCCTGCGGGTAGTGGCGTTGCAGGCGCGCGCGCAACTCAGCACCGTTCCAGCGGTGGCGCACCAGCGCGAAGCGCGCCGCTTCCTCATCGGTCAGGTGGGTGCGCAGCGTGAGCGACTCGAAGCGCGGCCGCTCGCGCAGTTGCTTGGCAAACAGCTTCAGGTCGCGCTCGTTGAGGGTGACGATCTTGCCGAGTTCCTTGAGAAGCACGCCCATGTCCCCGACCTGGTCGGGAATGACTTCAAGTGTGAGCACCGGGTAGTTTTGCGCCAGTACCACGCCATGGCGGTCAAAGATGTTGCCGCGCACCGGCGGGATGGGCACCGGCTTGACGCGGTTTTCCTGCGACAGGGTGGCAAAGTGCCGGTAGTTGACGATCTGGATGTAGGCAAGGCGAAAAAACAGCAGCACGATAAGCGCCACGACCACGCTTGCCACAATCGACAGGCGCGCGCCGAACAGGCGCGATTCCCGCAGATGATCCCGGATCTCGCCTGCGCGCATGTTCTAGGGAAAGCTGGCTTGCACAAGAAAAACCATTTAACTGACGTTGCCGTGGCGGCGGATGTCGCGCAGGATCACGAACAGCCACGGCCACAGGAGCATGCTGACAATGCTCGGTGTGAGGTAGCCCCAGGTGGACGGCGCCTGACCCGCGAGATTCTTGATCCACAACGCCAGCAGGTTGTTGGCGATAACCAGCAGCAGGACCACCACCGCCTGCTGCCAGCGCGGGAACATGCGCAGATGCAGATGGAATCGCACAGCGAGAAAAGCGATGAGCGACTTGGCCAGTGCATTCTCGCCAAGCATCGAGCCATACAGCACGTCGAGCATCAGGCCCATGCCCCAACCGGTGCCCACGCCAACGCGCGTCGGCAGCGCGATGCACCAGTAGATGAGCACCAGGGCCACCCAGTCGGGCCGGAACTGCTCGGTCCATACCGGCCACGGCAGAATCGACAGCACCAGCGCCACCAGAAAGCTGGCGGCAATGATCAGGCGGCTGCGTGTGTTGTGACTCAGGTTCATTCGGCTGCGCCCTCCGCTGGCTTGGCGGGTGCGGCAATTGCCGGGTCGGGTGGCGCGGCGGCTGGAGGCACCTCAACCGGTTTCCTGACTTCCGCGGGTTTCTTCGGTTCAACCGGCTTTTTTTGTGCGGCCGGTTTGATGGCTTCCGCAGGTTTCTGTGCCGCCGCGGGCAGCACCGATTTCGCCGGCCAGATGAGCAACACTTCCTTGTTGTGCGAGAGCTGTGCCACCGGTGTCGCGGTGATGTCGAGGAACGACTCGTTTGGGTCGTTCAGAATATGTTTCACCTTTGCGACCGGATAGCCGAACGGGAAGCCGCCGCCGATGCCGGAGCTCACCAGCAGGTCACCCGGCTTGATATCGGAGGAGGCGGTCAGGTAGCGGACCGAAACGGTATCCGGCGCACCGGTGCCGAAGGCGATGGCTCGCAGACCATTGCGGTTTACCTGTACCGGTATCGCGTGGCTTGGGTCGGTGATGAGGATCGCCGTGCTTTGCAGGATGCCGACCTCGCTCACCTGACCGCGGATGCCGTAGGTGTCGATCACCGGCTGACCGAGATACAGCCCGTCCTTTTCGCCTTTGGCAATCACCACGGCGTGCCGGTACGGCTCGCTCGCCACTTCCAGCAGTTCCGCCACCACGGCGCGCTCCGCGATCAGCGCACTGGTGCCGAGCAACTGGCGCAAGTGCGCGTTTTCGGCCTCGATCGCCTCGAATTTTTGCAGGCGCGCGAGCAGGATCGGTTGTTCAGTGCGCAGGCGCGCGGCTTCCACGCGCAGGGATTCATCGCCATGGAAGAAATCGACAACCGCGCCACCCACCCGCACCGGTATCGCGGCAACCAGCTGGATGGGCGCGAACAACAGCGTGAGCCCGGCGCGGATCTTCTGCAGATGATGGCCGCGCGCGTCGAGCAGCATCAGGCCTACCGACAACAGAGCCAGCAAAGCGAAACGCAACAGGTTGGAAGGTGCGCGGATCTGCCAGCCGGAGATCTGCAGCATGTCAGCGGATGACCGGGCCGGAATGGCCCGGGAAAATCAGAACGAACCGGGGGGCGAAGCGATATGGGCGCAGCGCGCGGTCACTCATGCACGAACACGTCGCTCAGCGATTCGGTCTCTTCCAGCGCCCGCCCGCAGCCGCGCACCACGCAGGTGAGCGGATCTTCGGCGATCACGATCGGCAGGCCGGTTTCCTCGCGCAGCATGATGTCGAGATCGCGCAATAACGCGCCGCCGCCGGAAACCACCAGGCCCTTGTCGGCAATATCCGCGGCCAGTTCCGGCGGGGTCTGTTCGAGGGCGCCCTTGATGGCGGTGACAATGCCGGCCAGACATTCGGACAACGCCGCCAGTACTTCCTTGCTGTTGATGATCATGCTGCGCGGCACGCCGTCGGCGATATGCCGGCCCTTGATTTCCATCTGGCGCATTTCGCTTTCGTGCCAGGCGGTGCCGACCTGGATCTTGACCCTCTCGGCTGTGGCGTCGCCGATCAGCAGGCCGTACTTGCGGCGCACGTAGCTGATAATCGCCTCGTCCATTTTGTCGCCGGCGATGCGCAGGCTCGTGGCGTACACCATGCCACCGAGCGAGATGACGCCCACCTCGCTGGTACCGCCACCGATATCCAGCACCATGGAACCGGTCGGGTCGGCAATCGGCAAGTCGGCGCCGATGGCCGCGGCCATCGGTTCCTCGATCAGATACACCTCGCGCGCGCCGGCGCCGATGGCCGACTCGCGGATCGCGCGCCGTTCTACCTGGGTGGAGCCGCACGGCACGCAGATGACGATGCGCGGGGACGGCTGGAACAGGCGCTTTTCGTGCACCTTGCGGATGAAGTATTTGAGCATTTCGCCGGTCACGGTGAAGTCGGCGATCACGCCATCCTTCATCGGGCGGATGGCCTGGATCGAGCCGGGGGTACGACCGAGCATGCGCTTGGCCTCGACGCCCACCGCCAGCACCTGGCGGCCGCCGCGCGGGCCGAACTCCTGGCGTACTGCGACCACCGACGGTTCATTGAGGACGATACCCTTGCCGCGCACCCAGATCAGGGTGTTGGCGGTGCCGAGGTCGATGGCGAGATCGCTGGAGAAGTAGCCGCGCAGGTTTGAAAACATGAATTAAAGAGTAGCCTTGAAGTCGTGGAGCTGAGACAAATCCCGGTAATCAGCCTACTGTAGCAACCGCCGGGAGCCGGTTCAACCATCCGGGTGAATGTGGTAACGTGCGGACGCACGCCAATGCCGTTTCGAGATGGTTTTTTATGTCATTCGACAGAAAAGATGTGATCAAAATTGCTCACCTGGCGCGCCTCGACATTACCGAGGCCGAGGTCGCCGCCACGACCGAATCGCTGTCGCGCATCCTTGGGCTGATCGAGCAAATGAACGCGGTGGACACCAGGTCGGTGGCGCCCATGGCCCATCCCCAGGATGCCGCCCTGCGTCTGCGCGACGACCGTGTGAGTGAGCCCGACCAGCGCGACAAATTCCAGAAGATTGCCCCGGCGACCGAGGCCGGGCTGTATCTGGTGCCGAAAGTAATCGAGTAAGAGCAGTCGTCCGGCCGTCACTGAATTCGGTCAGAAAAAGTCCCCGTCGCAATTTCCAGGAATTACCCGCATGTTCGCCAAGACCGTTTCCGAGCTGTCCGCCCTGTTGAAGGCCAAAAAAGCCTCCAGCGTCGAGCTGACCCAGGGGTATCTGGACCGGATTAGTAAGTATAAGGAGTTGAACGCCTTCATCTCCCTGGACCCGGCGCGCTCGCTGGCCCAGGCCAAGGCCGCGGATGAGCGACTCGCCAAGGGCCAGGCCGGCCCGCTCACCGGTATCCCGATCGCCCAGAAAGACATCTTTTGCGCCGACGGTTGGCTGACCACCTGTGGCTCGAAAATGCTGTCCAATTTTGTCGCGCCGTACGATGCCACGGTCATCGAGCGCTTCAACGCGGCCGGGGCCGTGTGCCTCGGCAAGACCAACATGGACGAGTTCGCCATGGGCTCGTCGAACGAAACTTCCTTTTATGGTCCGGTGAAAAATCCCTGGGACAACCAGGCCGTTCCGGGCGGCAGCTCCGGCGGCTCGGCCGCGGCGGTCGCCGCGCGCCTCGCCCCGGCCGCGACCGGCACCGATACCGGCGGCTCGATCCGCCAGCCGGCGGCGCTCACCGGCATCACCGGTATCAAGCCGAGCTACGGGCGGGTATCGCGTTACGGCATGATTGCGTTCGCCAGCTCGCTCGACCAGGGCGGGCCCATGACCCGGACCGCTGAAGACGCCGCGTTGCTGCTCAACACCATGTGCGGCTTCGATGTGCGTGACTCAACCTCGGTCGATCAGCCGGTTCCGGATTTCAGTGCGAGTCTCAACAACAGTATCAAAGGTCTCAAGATCGGCCTGCCGAAAGAATATTTCGGCGCTGGCCTGAGTGCCGACGTCGCAAAGGTGGTTGAGGCCGCGATCACCGAGTATAAAAAACTGGGCGCGGAAATTGTCGAGGTGTCGCTGCCGAATTCACAGCTCGCGATTCCCTGCTATTACGTGCTGGCCCCGGCCGAGGCATCATCGAATCTCGCGCGCTTCGACGGCGTGCGCTATGGGCATCGCGCCCCGGAGTACAAGGATCTGACCGACATGTACTGCAAGACCCGCACCCAGGGTTTTGGCGCCGAGGTGAAGCGCCGCATCCTGATCGGCACCTATGTGCTCTCGGCCGGTTATTACGATGCCTACTACTTGCAGGCGCAACGGCTGCGCCGCCTGATCACCGACGACTTCAACCGCGCGTTCGAAAAGTGCGACGTGATCATGGGTCCGACCACGCCGACCACGGCGTTCAATCTCGGCGCCAAGAAAGACGATCCGGTGGCCATGTATTTGAGCGATATTTATACCATCTCGGTGAACCTCGCCGGTCTGCCCGGCATGTCCATTCCGGCTGGCTTCGGTGCCGATCAGCGTCCAGTCGGTTTGCAGCTGATCGGAAAATATTTCGACGAGGCGTGGTTGCTCAACATTGCACACCAGTATCAGCAGGCGACCGACTGGCACAAGCAGTCGCCGAAGGGTTTTGAATAATACAGTGTACGGTGGGTTAGCCGCGTAGCGGCGTAACCCACCGATCGACATGTGGATGAAGGAAAGAATCAAGTAGAAGTGTTCCATGCTGCGCAATTCGCAAAGCTCATTGCACCCTACGCGTGCTGCATCGCCAGAAATAGAGAATATATTTTAATGAAGCCCGGCTCTCGCGTGTTACGGTTGACTGGCATTGTCCTGTGTTGTTGGTTATTGAGTGCTTGCGAACCATCGGTTGGAAAAGCTATCGAGCGAGTAACAATAGCCAGCCCAGATGGGTCTACAACGATTACCGCGATACGTTACGCTGAAGGGACATGGGGTAATCCTGCGGATGGGGAACATTTAAGGATGTTTTGTAATAGTGCAGAGTTGCTCACATCTGACAGGAAGGGTGTGGATGGAAGGGTGCTAGGGCAGGCATATTTTGTTTCTAAACTGGGAGCAATTCCGAAAGATAGAATCATGGTTTATTCCAATAAGATTATCTATGGAACATTATTTTCCAATTTTTTTATAACGCAGGATGGATGTCGAACAGTAAAGACGTGGGCTGGTAACGAGGAGTTGAATAGAAAACGTAAAAAGTATTCAGACGATTATGGTCATGCAGCCATGACTAATATTTCATTATTAAAAGCAGAAAAGATTTCATTGTTTAAAGCAGCAAACCTATGCCCTAATGGAAATATAGTGCTGACTATAGATGAGTCGTATTTGATTGAAGAGCAGGAAACATGGGCAATATCCACAGACGGTGCAAAAAGCTGGACATTGAAGGCTATTCGGCCAAAGTGTTAATGGTTTCGAAACTATGCGACGACAATAGCACTATATGGAATGGGAAACAGTCATAGGTCTTGAAGTGCACGTGCAGCTGCTCACCAAGAGCAAGCTGTTCTCCGGCGCGGCCGCGCAATACGGCGCCGAGCCGAATACCCAGGCCTGCGCGGTGGATCTGGCACTGCCCGGCGTGTTGCCGGCGATGAACCGCGAGGCGGTGCGCATGGCTACCAAGCTCGGCCTGGCCATCGGCGCCGTCGTGAGTCCGCGCTCGGTGTTCGCGCGCAAGAATTATTTCTATCCCGACCTGCCCAAGGGCTACCAGATTTCGCAGTACGAACTGCCGGTGGTGCAGAAGGGCACGCTCAGGATCGAGGTCGATGGTCAGGAGAAGATTGTCGGCGTCACGCGTGCACACCTGGAAGAGGATGCCGGCAAGTCGCTGCACGAGGACTTCCATGGGCTCACCGGCATCGACCTCAATCGCGCCGGCACGCCGCTGCTCGAAATCGTGTCCGAGCCGGACATGCGCTCGTCGAAGGAAGCGGTCGCCTACCTCAAGAAACTGCATTCGCTGGTCACCTATCTGGAAATCTGCGACGGCAACATGCAGGAAGGCTCGTTCCGTTGCGATGCCAACGTGTCGGTGCGCCCGAAGGGCCAGAAAGAATTTGGCACGCGCGCCGAAATCAAGAACGTGAACTCATTTCGCTTTGTCGAGAAGGCCATCGAGTTCGAGGTCGAGCGCCAGGTCGAGCTGCTCGAAGGTGGCGGCAAGGTGGTGCAGGAGACGCGCCTGTACGATTCGGTGAAAAACGAAACCCGCTCCATGCGCGGCAAGGAAGAGGCGCACGATTATCGCTACTTCCCCGATCCGGACCTGCTGCCGCTGGTGATCGAGGCGAGTTTCATCGAAGAAACCCGCAAGACCCTGCCGGAACTGCCGGATGCGAAGGCTGAGCGTTTCAAGCAGCAGTACAAGCTCTCGGCCTACGACGCCGGTGTGCTCACCGCCACGCGCGCTATGGCCGACTACTACGAATTGGTGGTGCGTGAATCCGGCGCCGACCCCAAGATCGCCGCCAACTGGGTTGCCGTGGAGCTGTCCGGTCTGCTGAACAGCGAGAACAAGGACATCAGTGCCTCGCCGGTCACGGCGGCGCGGATGGCCGGCCTGCTCAAGCGCCTGGCCGACAACACCATCTCCGGCAAGATCGCCAAGGACGTGCTCGCGGCGATGTGGGCGGGCGAGGGCGACGCTGATGCGGTAATCGCGCAGAAGGGTTTGAAGCAAATCACCGACAGCGGCGCGATCGAGAAGGCCGTGGACGAGGTGATCGCGAACAATCCGAAGCAGCTCGAACAATACCGTGCCGGCAAGGAGGCACTGTTCGGCTTCTTCGTCGGCGCCGTGATGAAAGCCACGCAGGGCAAGGCCAACCCCGCGCAGGTGAACGAGCTGCTCAAGAAGAAGCTGTCTGCCTGATCTGCTTTCGTAGGGTGCGCTGTGTGCACCCTACGGATTCAGGCCACGGCGCCCGTTGTGGGACTTACATCTTCCAGCTGATCCCCACCGCCGCCGACCAATCGGCGGTAAGCTGTGTGCCGTTTACGTACTGATAAAGCGGCAGTTGCACGAAACCGTACAGCTGCCATTGCGGACTCATCAGGTAGCTCAGCCCCGGGCTGATAAAAACGAATTGACCGCCGGATTCATCCGGTTCGGCATTCACGCCCCGATCGCGATCCTTGGCCAGCATGCATGGCGGTGCTGGTGCAAGACATCGAACCGGAGCGCGGCGTGTCGGCGGAAAGGCTCGGCATCCTGCGCGCGCAGATTACACGCTGCAAGGAAATTCTGGCATCGCTCTCGGCCACCGCCGGCCAGGTGCGTGCCGAATCTGGTCAGAGTATGCCTCTCGACGCTTGGTTGCGCGAGTTAACAGACCGCTGGCGGGCGCTGCGCCCGGGTGTGCACGCGCGTCTGCATTGCGAAGGCACACAGCCGCCACCGCGTGTGGTCGCCGAACTGACCCTGGCGCAGGCGATCACCAATATCCTCAATAATGCCGCCGATGCCTCGCCCGAGAGCGTTGAGATCGATGCCCGTTGGAACACGGACGAGCTGGTGCTGGAGATCGCCGACCGCGGCGCCGGGATGGCGCCGGAGGTGCAGGCCAGCATCGGCGAGACGCTCCTCACCACCAAGAGCGAAGGCCTCGGTCTTGGATTGTTTCTGGCCTACACCACTCTCAATCGTTTTGGCGGCGCAGTACGCCTCGTGAATCGCGACGGGGGCGGTGTGCGCTGCCGGCTTACGTTGCCGCTCACCGCACTCAAGGTGACTGCCTGACATGACTGATCACGACGATCGCCCGTCACTGCTGCTGGTGGATGACGATGCCACGTTCCGCGCGGTGCTGGCCGAGGCCCTGGAGAAGCGTGGTTACACAGTGCGTGTAGCGCACGACGTTCCCTCCGGCATGGCCGCTGCGCTGGGAGATCCGCCCGAGTACGCGGTGATCGACCTCAAGATGCCCGGCCCGTCCGGGCTGGAGCTGGTGCAGAAACCGAAACAGCTCGACGAGAACACGCGCATTGTGATGCTCACCGGCTATGCCTCGGTCACCACCGCGGTCGAGGCCATCAAACTCGGCGCCATTCATTATCTTGCCAAGCCGGCGGATGCAGACGAAATCCTGGCCGCCTTTCATCGTACCGAAGGCGATCGACGCTGCCGGTCGGTTCGAAGCCGATTTCGGTTGCGCGTCTCGAGTGGGAGCACATCCAGAAGGTGCTTGGCGAATGCCAAGGCAATATTTCGGAAACGGCACGCCGCCTCGGCATGCATCGGCGCACATTGCAGCGCAAGCTCACGAAACACCCAGTGCGCCACTGAAATCGGCATCGTCTTATGCCGGTTTCGACCGCGTGTATGGCGTATCAATATTGCTCAACTACACTTTCAGAATCGAATATCGCAGTGCATACGGCTGAAGACGCCGGCACACCGGCTCCGGAGTCGCCCATCCGCACATGAAGATCGCCATCTTTTCCGATATCCACAGCAACCTGGAGGCCCTGACGGCATGTCGCGATCGGGCGCTGGCATCCGGCGTCGAGCAGTTTGTGTGTCTTGGTGACTGTGTTGGCTATGGCGCCGATCCGGTTGCCACCATGGACCTGCTGTTGTCCCTGCCCGGACTGGTGGCCGTGCTCGGCAATCACGATGAGCACATTATTCTGGAAATGAACACGCAACCCAGTCCGCAGGTCAAGCAGGCTGTCGATTGGACTCGCAAGCAATTGCGGCGCGAGCACCTGGATTTTCTCGGCGCACTGCCTTACCTGCATATCGAACGCGGCGCGACCTACGTGCATGCCTCGGCCGCGAAACCCTACGAGTGGAACTACCTGCTCGATGCCAGCCAGGCCTGGGAGTGCATGCAGGCGGCCGAGACATCTCTCGTGTTCATCGGACATGTGCATGTCCCGGCGCTTTACCGGGAAGTGCGTGCCGATTCCGCCGAACTGGTGATGCCGGAAGAGGGCAAGGCGTTCGCGCTCAACCCGAGACAGCGCTACGTGGTGAATGTCGGCTCGGTGGGGCAGCCGCGCGACGATGACAATCGGGCCTCATTCGTGATCTACGATGAACGCAAGAACAGCGTCACGTTTCATCGGGTGCCGTACGATTATTCCGTGGCTGGCCGCAAGATCCTGTCGGCCGGACTGCATCCATTCTTTGCCGAGCGGCTTGCCAGCGGTCGCTGAAACAGCTTGCGGGTCTTGTTGATGGCCAATGCCCTGGATTTCATGGGCACTATTTCCGGCGCATGCACCACGAACACGCTGCGCTTGACCGAGGTCAGGATCTTGTAGCCGGTCTTGCCGTGAATAAAGTTTGCAATCGGGTTCTTCGGCAGGCAACCGATTACGACCAGATCGATCCCATAGTCCTCAACGCACTGGGTAATGGCCCCCACCGGGTCGTTGCCGATGACCACATTCACGCCCACCGGTGCGGGTTGGCGCCCGGCCTGACGCAGCAAGCTGGCGATATGCTTGCGCGTTTTGATGATCTGCTCGTTGATGATTTCCGACTCTTTGTCCCCCGCGGCCATGCCAACTTCCACCGCCAGCACGCTCATCACCGTGATCAGTGAAGGCTGCAGTCTTGCCAATTGCCGGGTTTGGCGCAGGATCTCGAGATTCAGCTCTTCGCCCGCGCTGAGATCAATGGCGGCAAGAATACGGTGCGGGGATTCTGCGCGGCCAAGGCGGCGTTTCTCTGCCCAGCGCGTGATCTGGCCGAAATGATCGTTGCGATCGAAGAACCCGCTGAAATAGGCGGCGACGCTTCGTTGCAGCGACGCTATGTAATTCTCCATGCCCGTGACCGCTGCGGATGCCGCTACGGCCATGCCTGCATCGGATTGTTCGGGACGCCAGGTTCCGAGTGCGTCATGCAGGGAGTCCATGTCGGCGAAGCGTCCATCCGGGTCGGCATGCAAGCACTTCTCGATAATGCGTTCGAGCTGGCGACTCAGTTCCGGATTGAAGTGCCGCAGCGAGACCGGTTTGCGTTTGATGCGGTTGATGACATCGAGCACGCTCGAGGCGTCGGGGTAGGGCAATTTTCCCGTTGCCAGCTCAAACAGCATGACACCCACTGAAAACAGGTCACTGCGTGGTTCGTCGCGCACACCGATGAATTGTTCCGGGGCAATGTAAGCCGGCGTTCCCTTGGGCTCACGGAACGACTCGTAAATCAGATCGGGCAGGTCGAGATGGTTGGCGAGTCCGAAGTCGATTAGACGCACCTCGCCATCAGGCGTGCGCATCACATTCGAGAGTTTGAGATCGAGGTGTACGATGCGGCGTCGGTGCAGTTCGGCCACGGCGCGCGCCATCTTCATGCCCAGGGCGATGACTTCTGCTTCCGGCAGCGGTCCGCACTCCTTCAGGTGCGTCCACAGATCAACGCCCTGAATGAAATCCATGACCAGATACTGCTCGCTGGTTTGGCCACTGAGCCGCGGCATGTTGGCATAACGGAAGTCCTGGAGATAAGGCGCAAGCCGCAACTCGTTTTCAAATGCGACCAGGCTGACCGGATCCACTTTGAACGACTGGCGCGGCACCTTGATCACGCGCTGTCCACCATCGGCATCGCGCACCAGGTACAGGTTGGCCATGGCGCCTTCGCCGATCTTTTTTTCGACAGTAAGGCCGTCCACCGTTGCATCCGGCGCGATATCACCGAAGAATTTTTCCAGTGAAGTGTCCATGATCAGGCGATGGCTCTTGATGTGTATGCAGTTCGCTGTCTGGCGTGCCAGGCAGGGTTTTGTCGTGTCGGCGTCAGCAGTTGTTATGCACGAGCTATGCCATGAATATCGAGCACCCCTGTCGAGTTGCGCGCGTGCCGTCCAGGGGCAACTCAACTTATTGATTGAAAATGATTAATGACCATTACCGGGGAGGAAATTCATCCCCGCATGGGTCAATGGGAAGATCGGAAATAACTCTGGGTTTTCTGGCCTGGCGGGTCAGCAAGCCGCAATTTGCCAGATGCGCCGTCGCCCCCTGGCCGCTCAGCGGGTGGCGATGATTTCCATGACAGTAAAACTGCGCGTGTCACCGGGGCCGAGCCAATCCGCACGTACCCCACTATCTGGCGCGATATGGATTGTCGGGCAGCGCGCTCCGATGTGCAGTTTGCGGAGGTTGGGTGGAATTCAGCCGGGCAGCCGGAAGGTCAGGCGAGTAATTCGGTCGCGGCGCGCGCGATTTTCCCGCGGCTGAAGAGCAGTTGCCAGCGCCGGCCACCGAGCTGGCGCCAGAGCACGGCGGAGCGGATACCGGCGAGCAGCGCGGCGCGCACCTTGGCGGCGATGGCCGGATTGGCCAGGTGGCCGTGCTCGCCACTCACCATGATACGCGGGGTGAGCGCACTGATAGTCTGGCTGTAGACCTGCGCGAGCTTTTCCATCAATAGCGGATGAACGCCGTTTGCAGGCGTATCGTTCTCAAAGAATTTCATTTGCGCGCGCGCGGTATCGATGCCTTCGCGAATGTCGCCCAGCATTTTTGGATGGCGACGCAAGCCACCTTCGAGTTGCATCATGGCGACGACATAACGCGCCATCTCCATGTCTGATGACTTTGTCTTGCCGGTGAGTTTCGTGTTTAGCTGTTCGAGGCCGAGATGCACGCCCGTCTTGCCGCCATAAATGGTTTCAACATCCGGCGAATCAAGTGCGAGAATGCTCTCGATCGAAGTGCGCAAGGCCGTGGCATCGGTCTGTCCCGCGCGCGCCAGTTGCTGCACGAGGCAGGCGGACTGAAAGATTCCAGCGAGCGCAAGAACCTGATCGTGAAACGGGCTGGCCACGTAAAGTCCTCAGGGAAAGTCAGTTGCGGTCCGGCTGCGCGCGGCCGGGCGCGCATTATCGCGTAGAGGCGGTGAGTTGTCACCGTGGGCGTGCTCTGCGGAGAACTGGTGGGTCTGGCGCCGTCTGCAGCGCGGCCAGGGTGCGAGCCCCGGCATATTCGGATTCAGGATGTATTTGCCGTCTGGCGTCTACCGGGACACGCGGCGGTCAATCTTCTTTCATGCAGGCACGCTCGACCTCGACCTTGTTTACGCCCCGCACGCCAGCGACGGCGTCCTTCATCTGTTGCACAATGGATTCGGCGAACGGGCAGTTTGGCGTGGTGAGCTGGATATCGAGGTGCACATAGTCGTCGAGAATCTCGACTTCCTGGATGAATCCAAGTTCCACCACGTCATGGTGCAGTTCTGGGTCCATCACCTTGCGCAGCGCATCAAGGACCATGGCTTCGGTAACGGTAGTAGTCATGCGGATGTCTCCGGTACGGTATCGGGCAAGTCTAGCAGAGCCGTGCGCGAACACATGGTTTTGACCCCACGGCGCACTCAAGTATGCAGTTCACAGCCGCAAGGGTTTCACTGGTGCTTCCATCCAGTCGTGCTGCCGGCGCCAGTCAATCGCTGGGTTGTCCACGTACAGTTCCACTTCATTGCCGTCCGGATCATGCAGGTACAGACTTTGACTCACCGTGTGATCGGACATGCCATCGATGGGAATGTCCGCGGCCTGCAGGCGGTCGCGCACCAGGCGCAAGTCTTCCAGGCTGTCTCCGACCTTCCAGCCGACGTGGTAAAGCCCGACACGCCGGCCTTCGAGTGGTCCGGGCGCGTCGCCCACTTCAATGAGCAACAGCTCATGGTGCGTGCGACCGCTGGTCAGCAGCGCGGCACGCCCGCCAAAGATCCGCCCGGTCAGCCCGAGGCCGACGATTTGCGTGTAGAAAGCCACCGCCGGGTCGAGCCGGCGAACATAAAAAACGACATGTCCGAGTTCTGTCATCGGTGCTCCGTGGCTGGATAGGTGGACAGCATTCCGGTGAAGTATGTTCTGGCCAAGCATGTAATATACAGGGACAGATTGAGCTAGGCTGTAGACAAGTAATGGCACCGCCATGGCTTGGTATCATGTGAATACTGTAGGGACAATAGCGGACGGACGGCGATGGACAGGAACAGCCAGAAAGTGGGCGTCATCATGTCAGGAGGCGGTGCGCGTGCCGCCTACCAGGTTGGCGTGCTCAAGGCGATCGCCGGTATCCTGCCGGCCAATATCCCCAATCCATTTCAGATCATTTGCGGCGCATCGGCCGGCGCGATCAACGCGGCATCGCTTGCCGTCTACGCCAACAACTTCCAGCAGGCGGTTCGGCGCATGGAGCATGTGTGGGGCAACTTTCATGTGCATCAGGTATTTCGTGTGGATGCGCGCGGAATGGCGGCCAACTGGGCGAAGTGGTGGTTCTCGCTGCTGGCCAGCGGTGCCGGCCACAGGCAATACCCGATGTCGATGTTTGACCGGGCTCCGCTGGAGCAGCTGCTCCAGCGTTATCTGCCGTGCGAGCGTATTCAGCAGGCGATTGACAACGGCTGGTTGCATGCCTTGACGATCAGCGCCTCCGGCTACACGTCCAGCCAGTCGGTATCGTTTTATCAGGGCGCAGCGGATATTGCCCCCTGGAAACGCGCCACGCGCATTGGTTGTCCGGCACGCATCACTATCGATCACCTGATGGCGTCGTCGGCCATTCCACTCGTGTTCGAGGCGGTCAAGGTTCACCGCGAGTATTTTGGCGATGGCTCCATGCGCCAGATTGCGCCGATCAGCCCGGCGCTGCATCTCGGTGCAGACAAGGTGTTGGTGATCGGCGTTCGCCAGGAAACCGATGGCCAGCCTGCGCGAATGAAAGAGGACGGGGAATATCCTTCCATTGCCCAGATTGGCGGGCATGTGCTGAGCAGCATTTTTCTCGATTCACTCGAGGCCGACCTGGAACGTTTGCGGCGCATCAATGAAACCGTGCGCCTGATACCGGCCGATAAACGCGCCAAGGTCGGCAATCGTGCCATACCGTTGCGACCGGTGGAGACGCTGTTGATTGCGCCCAGTCAGAATCTCGGTGAGATTGCCGTGCGTCACAAACATCAATTTCCGCGCAATGTGCGTTACCTGTTGCGCGGCTTCGGCGCCTGGAAACGTGGCGGCGGCGACTTGCTGAGCTATCTCCTGTTCGAGAAGCCGTATTGCCGCGAGTTGATCGAACTTGGCCACACCGACGCGCTGCGCCGTCGCGCGGAGATCGAGGCGTTTTTTCTCAAGCCCTGATCCCGCTACAATCGCTTCGGGTCATCCGTGTGAACCGAGGAACGCTGAATTCGTGTTTGCAGATGGCCCGCGAGTTTTGCGCCCAGCGCACTGGCGCGGCTGTTTGGTAACTAAGGGGCAGGGTTATGTGGCGGCGATTTCCGGTGGGACTGCGTGCGTGGCTTGGCATCGAGCTCAATCCGGTCAGCCACACAGAGCGGCTGGTTTCCATCGTCGGCGGGTTTCTCGGCATATTTTTCATATTGATCACAAGCGGCCTGGTGCTTGGCGACAAGGACGCGACAGTCCTGATCGTCGGTTCCATGGGCGCCTCCGCGGTGTTGTTGTTCGCTGCACCGCATGGGCCGCTCTCCCAGCCATGGGCACTGATCGGTGGGCACATGGTGTCGGCGTTTATCGGCGTGAGCTGCGCGTTGCTGGTGCCAAACCTGTTTGTGGCGGCGGCGCTTGCCGTCGGGCTCGCGATCGGCGCCATGCACGGCCTGCGCTGCATCCATCCGCCCGGCGGGGCAACGGCGATCACGGCGGTGATCGGGGGGCCGGTGGTGCACGCACTCGGTTTCCAGTTTCTCATCACGCCGGTGCTGCTCAATGTCGTGATCATTCTGGCCACCGCCATCGGTGTGAATTATTTCTTCATCTGGCGGCGCTACCCCGCGGCACTGGTGCATAGAAAAAAGACCGACGCCGAAACCGAAAAGAAGCATCTGGCCGAGGGCAGCCTGTCGCACAGCGATCTCGAATACGCCATGCGTCAGATCAATTCGGTACTCGATATCAGCGAAGACGACCTGGCGCGCATCTACACAATCGCCGCCCAGCACGCAAAACGCGCGCGCATGGAGCCATGGCAGGTGCGCCTACATCACTTCTACAGTAACGGCCGTTACGGCGAGGACTGGGCGGTTCGCGAAGTGGTTGACGAATCGCCGCATGCCGACGCCGAGAAGGACAGGGTGATCTTCAAGTCGGTGGCCGGGAAGGGACGGCGGCGGTCGGGTGTCTGCACGCGCAGCGAGTTCGCGCGCTGGGCGCGTTATGAGGTATTTCGCGACGAAACTTCCTGGCAGCGCAAGCTGTGAAGCGGGGCTACTTCTTCCCGTCCGTGCCGCGCATGTCGAAGTTGCGTACCAGCTGGCGCGTGCACTCGTCACGCGCCAAGGCCAGCAGTCTGCGCAGTTTCGTGCCGCCCGTGAGGTCCGTCCCTGCCAGGCGCAGGTCGCGGTTGCCGGCAGTGCTGCCGCCCACGTAGCAGCGTCCGGTCGACCAGAGCACCCGCCCGTCCTCGACACGCGCCAAGCGACTGCGCGCGCTGAGCGTCATCAGGTAGATATTGGTGTCCGCGGGCAGCGGGCTGAAACTCCATTCATCCACCCACAGTTCCAGTACGAGCCCATTCCGGTATTGCTCCCGGTAGCCGCTGGCGTCTTTCGCGACCGGCAGCGGCAGGTGGCGCGGTTCGACCTGCAGACCGTTGAGCCTCTCCTTCTTGGCGAGCAGGCGGCTGAAGCTCTGAGCAATCAGTGCCGCGGGATCGGCGGCCGCGTGCTTGCGCACATCAAAGGCGGCGGCGGGCGGATTCTTGCCGCCGGTCTTGATTCCCGGCAAGGGCGTTTCGTAATGCAATATCTGGATCGCCGGTTGTTTGGCGAGACTCGCACGGTCCAAGTCCGACAGCGGCACGCCCGAGGTTGCGCAGGCAGAAACCAGCAGGCCGCACAGCATGGCGACAATTGCGCCAGCAGTGTGCACGGGCGTTGCTGTCGATGTCATCCTTGCATCCCGGAAATCGCCGCGTCGAATGGTAGTGACCGTGAGTATAGAATGCGCATACGCCTGAACCAAGTACGGTTTTGGCGAGCGTGATCCGGTGGTCTCATTTGGCCCGCGATTGGGTAGAATCGGGCACAACACCCGTCAGACACCGACGGGTTCAGCTATTTTAAGGAGCACAGCATGAGTGATGCATTGGATTACCTGGTCAAGGCGCGCCCAGATGCGCTGGCGCCGTACCTCAAGTTCATGAAGGAGGCCGGCAAGCACCTTGATCCGAAGACACGCGACCTGATCTCGGTGATCACCAAGGTGCATTCCCAGACCGAACGCGGCCTGCGCCAGTACCTGACACGCGCCCTGCGCAATGGCTGCTCGGCACGCGAGGTCATCGACGCGTTGCTCATGGCCTTCCCGGCGCTCGGACTCGCGAAGATCGTGTGGGCGGCGGACGTGATTCTGGCCATGGATCTGCCCGAGTTCCGTATCGAGAACCTCGATTCAGCGCCAGGCTGGCACGACCTGCTGGCCGCGAACGAGGCGAAGAACGACACCATCACCTATGTCGATAACAGTGGTCGCAGCCTGTTCGTCTATCGCAACGGTGCCGACTACCGCGTGTACGACAGCCGCTGCCCGCATCAGGTCACCAACATTCCGCACCTCGCGCTCGACGGCAAACGCCTCACCTGCCCGAAGCACCAGTGGGCCTTCGACGTCACTACTGGTCAGTGCGTGGAGAAGGGCAACCGCCCGCTGCGCGAGTTCAAGGCCAAGGTCGAGAACGGCCGACTACTGGCGTTCTGGTAAAGAGGGTCGTACGCGGTAAGCATATTGTCTGATTATGGGCGCGTGCGCCGCAATCCTGTGCGCGGCCTGCCCGTGGCGGGTCATGCCGATAAGCCTATTCACGTTCCAGATGAAAACGGTGCAGGAAGCGGTGCACGAACGGCGTCCCAAGGATGCCGGTGGTGAGTATGAAGACAACCCCGGCATACAGGGCGTAGAACGAAGCGAACAGTTTTCCGCTCGTGCTGTGCAAGGTGTTAACCGGGCCCATGCCGCCCAGGATCATTGAGGCATTGAGCAGCGCATCGACCCACTCCAGGTCTTCGGTCAGGCGGTAGCCCAAAACGCCGGCCAACAGCGATGCCAGAATGATGCAGGCCGCCGTCAGCACATTGCGCGCCACGCGACGCAGGAATACAGGGCGCGATATCAACGGCTGGGAATGGTGTTCATACATCATGGGTGTGCCCCTGTGTTTGCGGTGGTCGACAGCGGGTTACCGTATAGAACCCGGCTGCGTGGCACAACTGTTTGCGTTCCTCCGGCAGATACCACCCAGAATGGTGCGACTCATTCACACTTCAGGCTGCAGATCAGGTGCGAACACGTATGCGGCGCGCCAGCCTGTGTTTGCCACGAATCACAACAGGCGACGGAAGCGCCACACTGCGAATGCGAACAGGCCGCTGCCCAGCACCAAGATGCCGAGCACGTCGTGCCACACGTAGGCAAAGCCGTTGCCCTTGAATAACACCTGAAAGCCGAGGTCGATGTAATAGCGCATCGGCGACAGCAGGCTGAGATACTGCATCCACGGCATCATGCTCTCGGGCGGCGACATCGCGCCGGACAGGAACATCATCGGCCACAGGGTCAGGAACATCAGCATCATCGCCTGCGGCAGGTTGTGCGCGATCACCGCGAGCGTCAGTCCAAGGCTGGCGATCGAGAACACATACAGGCTGGTGACGGCATAAAACAGCAGGACGCTGCCGCGCAACGGTGTGCCGTGCACGCCGTGCACGATGGCATACAGCGACAGCGGCGATAACAGCAACACCACGATCACGGTCGGGATGATCTTGGCGGCAAACAGTTCGGCCGGCCGCAGCGGGCTGACCAGCAGCTGTTCGAGCGTGCCGTGCTCCTTCTCGCGTACCAAGGCTGCCGCCGTGAGCAGCAGCGCGGTCATGGTGATCATGTTGAACAACTCAAACAAACTGGAGAACCAGGCGGCATTGATGCTCGGGTTGAATTCCACGCGGATGCGCGCATCCACCTGCGGCAGGCTGGCGAGTTGCTCAAGGCCCGGACCCATGCGCCGTTCCAGCAGTTCGATGCCGTACTGGCCGGCGATCTGGGCGATGTAGGCGGCGGCCAGGATCGCCATCTGCGCCTGGGTGCCGTCGGAAATGACCTGAAACCGTCCGCGGCTTTCCTGCACGTCGCGCGCGAATGTCGGCGGAATGATCACCGCCAGACTGGCGCGCGCCGCGTCCAGAGTTTCGACGATTTCCCGATCGCTGTGCACCATGCGCACGATCTTGAAATACGGCGCGCGCAGGCGCGACACCAGCTCGCGGCTCTCGTTGCTGTGCGACAGGTCCATCACTACCACCGGATAATTGCTGAGGTCGACCGCACCAGCATGGCCGGCGAGATAGACCGCGCCGAAGAACCCCCACAGCAGGATCAGCACAATCGGCCAGTCCGCGCCCAGCTGGCGGAACTCTTTGAGCAGCATGGCGAGCAGGCGTCCGCGCATCAGCCAATCCGTTTCTTGAGGAACAGCCAGGCCAGGGAATACAGCACCAGCGTGTACAGCGCGAGGGCGCCGAGTTGCGGCCAGTAGTAGTCGAAGCCGAAGCCCTTGAGGTAGCTGCCGCGCACCACGGTCATGAAGTGCGTGGCCGGAATCAGTTGCGCAATGAACTGGCCGACCGCGTCCATGGACGCCACCGGCGTGACGAAGCCGGAGTAGTTGAAGGCCGTGGTCATGGTGACCATCAACGTCGTGAACATCGCCGCCAGCTGGCTGCGCATCAGGACTGAGATCAGCAGGCCAATGCCAATGGTGCAGATCGAATACAGTACCGTACCGGCAGTCAGCACCAGGAAGCTGCCGGTGAAGCGCACCTCGAAAATCCAGCGGCTCACGGCGAAAATCATGAAATAGTCGAGCATCGCCACCGCCAGGTACGGCAGCAGTTTGCCGAGGATGATTTCCAGCCGCCCGGTCGGTGAGGCATACAGGTTGAAGATGGTGCCGGATTCTTTTTCACGCACGATCAGTAACGAGCCGAGCAACGCCGGGAACAGCATCAGGATTAGCACCAGCAAGCCCGGCACCACCGCGTTCTTGCTTTCCAGCGTCGGGTTGTACCAGACCGACAGATTGGCCTGTACCGGCAGCAGGCTGCCACTCGCCAGACCGCGGCGACTGGCGAGATCGGCGAGCAGCCGCTGGTTGTACAACGCGTTGATCGCACTCACGTAGCCGGTGATGATGGCGGCGCGGCTCGGAAACGAGCCGTCCACAGTCACGCCGACCGCGACCGGCCGGCCGCGCGCCAGGTCGCGGCCGAAATCCGGCGGCACATCGATGATCACGCGCGCGCGTCCGCTGCGCATCCACTCCTCGACGTCGCTGCGGTGGTCGAGCACGCCGACCAGGTCGAAATAGTCGGAATGCACGAAGCGGTCGCGGTAGTCGCGGCTCCATGGCGAGCCGTCGTGGTCGACGAAGGCCACCGGCAGGTGTTTGACGTCGAGAATCAGCCCGAAGCCAAACAGCAGAATCATGATCATCGGAATGACGAACGCCAGGCCGAGATAGATCGGATCGCGCAACAGCTCGCGCGTCTCCTTGATGGCAATGGCCGGGACGCGTTCAAGCATGCTGGGCCTCGGCCTGCGCAATGAAATAGATGAATGTCTCTTCCATGGTCAGCGGCTGGCTGCCGACACTCGCCTCGACGCCGGCCGCCTGCAGCAGCGCCTGCGCCGTCGCCACATCCGCCGCCGCGCTGCGGCTTTGCCACTGGATGCGCCGGCCGTAGAGCATGGCCCCGGGGAAGTGCTCGCTCAGCAACGGATAGGCGCGCTCGAAGGCGTGCGCTGTCACCACCACGGCCGGTCCGCCGTCCGCGGCCGCGCGATCCTTGAGTTCCGTCGGGCTGCCCATGGCCGCCAGCCGTCCCTGGTGCATGAGCGCCAGGCGATCGCAGTGTTCGGCCTCGTCCATGTAGTGGGTCGACACCAGCACGGTGATGCCCTGTTCTCGTGCCAGCGCATGCACAATGTCCCAGAACTGGCGGCGTGCCACCGGGTCGACGCCCGAGGTCGGCTCGTCCAGAAACAGCAGGCGCGGTTCATGCAGCAGCGCCGCCGCCAGCGCCAGCCGTTGACGCAGACCGAGCGGCAGCGCCTGGGTGCGGCGCTCGGCGTAGTCTGTGAGCCGCAGGTCGGCGAGCAGCCGGGTAATGCGCGCACGCCGCTGCGCACGCGGCAGGCTGTAGAGCCCGGCGTACAGTTCGAGATTGGCGCTGACCGTGAGATCGCGATACAGCGAGAATCGCTGCGACATGTAACCGATGCGATCGCGCAGCTGCCGGCGTGCGGCGCTGTTGCCGAGATCGAGACCGGCGACGTCGGCGCGTCCGTCGCTGGCCGGGAGCAGCCCGCACAGCATTTTGATCAGCGTGGTCTTGCCGGCTCCGTTCGGACCCAGCAAGCCGAAGATCTCGCCGGGCCGCACATCGAGATCCACGCGTTCGACTGCCACGAAGCTGTCGAAGCGGCGCGTGAGTTGCGTTGTGTGCACCGGCGCGGCGACATCCGCGTTGTGATTCACGGCCGGCGCCGTGAGGCGAGCGCTGTCCGCGCCGATGGTCTGGCGTTCGACCAGTCGCTGCACGAACACGTCTTCGAGATTGGCCGCGATATCGCGCACCTGGGCGTGGGTGATTCCGGCCGCGCCCAGGCGCGAGTCGATATCGGTGGCCGAATCGCGCAACAGCACATGGGTTTCGGCGCCATACAGCGCAATGCTTTCCGCTTCCGGCCAGTTCGCCGCCGCGTGCGCCACGGCCTGTGGCGGCGCGCCGCCGATCGCCACCAGTCGGCCCGTCACGCCGGCGGCGAGCGCATCCGGTGCACCGGCGGCAATCACCTCGCCCTGATGCAGCAGCAACACATGGTGGCAACGTTCCGCTTCGTCCATGTACGCGGTGCTGAGCAGCACCGTCACACCGCGACGCGTAACCAGATCGTGAATGATGGTCCAGAAATCGCGCCGCGACAGCGGATCGACGCCGGTGGTTGGTTCGTCGAGCAGCAGGATGTCGGGCAAGTGAATGAGCGTGCAGATCAGCGCCAGCTTCTGGCGCATGCCGCCCGAGAGTTTTCCCGCGGGGCGGTCGAGGAACGGCGCGAGCCGGGTCATGGCCAGCAGGCGCGCGCGATTCTCGCGGTACGCGGCGTCCGGCACCAGGCGCAGGGCGCGGAAGAATTCGATGTTCTCGGCGACGCTGAGGGTATCGTAGAGATTCAGGCCCAGCCCCTGCGGCATGTAGCCGATCAGCGGCTTCACCTGCTCCGGCTTATGCAGTACGTCGATACCGGCTATGGTTGCGCTGCCCGCGTCGGCCGACAGCACGCCGGCCAGGATCTGGATGATGCTGGTTTTGCCGGCGCCGTCCGGGCCGATCAGTCCGAGCACGCGCCCGCGGTGCACATCGAACGACACGCCGCGCACTGCCTGCACCTTGCCGCGCGCATAGTGCTTGTGCAGGTCGGCAACGCGAATGACGTTGCGATCGGTCGATGACGGTGTGGGTTGGGGTGCCATCATGGGTGGGCCTCGCACGCCCGCGCGGCCTTATTTCTTCGGCTGTCCGAACAGCGTGCGCTTGCCGGGGATTGGCGAGATCCAGCCCGGACCGTCTTCGAGCCGCACCACGGCATCGGCCGGCATGCCGGGCTTGAGCGTGCCGCCGGGATTGTCGTCGAGCGCCAACTCCACGGCGAACACCAGTTTCACGCGCTCCTCGCGGGTTTCGACATTCTTCGGTGTGAACTCGGCCTCGCTCGCAATCTTGCTGACGCGCGCCGGAAAGAAGCTCTGCGGGAAGGCATCGACATGCACGCGCGCCGCCTGGTCGTGCACGACCTTGCCGATATCCGGCTCGGGCACATAGATCTTCAGGTACAGCTGGTTGAGATCCACCATCGTGAACAGCGGGGTGCCGGGCTGCACCCATTCACCGCGTTCGATGGTACGTACCAGCACCGTGCCGGCGGTCGGGGCGCGCACTGTCATCTCGTCGAGATAGCGTTGCTGCTCGGCGAGCGACGCGCGTGCCTCGCGCAGCGCGGCACTTTGCACATCCACCTCCAGGCGTGCCCGCTCCACCGCCTGCTCGGTGACGAACCGCTCGGTGACGAGCTTCTGGTTGCGCGCCAGTTCGCGCTCGGCCTGGGCGAGGCTTGCCGTGATGCGCTGCACGCGTGCCGCCATGGATTTGATGCGCTCTTGCAGTGCCGGGTCGGCGAGCAGCACCAGGATGTCGCCGCGTTCCACGCTGCGGCCTTCGTCAGCCTTGATCTCCGCCACCCGTCCGGCGGAGCGCGCGCTCAAGGTCGTCAACCGGCCCTCGATGCGGCCGCTGGCGATCAGAAACGCCGTGTCCGGGGTGCGCGTCAGGCGCTGCCAGGCCAGCATGGCGGTTATGGCCACGATCACGACGGCAATCGCCGCCAGTATCCAAATTCGCTTGTTGTTCATACGATTCGCCTGTCGCTTGCGTTGCAATGCCGGCACCTGTGGCGGAGCCAGAAGAACACATCCAGAAACCGGGCGTCAACCGGTTTGCGGAGCATTACTTCCCGAACCACCAGTCGCCAGAGGCGTCGATGATTCTCGCCAGGCGAGCATAGCCGCGTGCGCGCGGATGGACGCCATCATTGCTGCGCACTTCTTCCATCCATTGAGCATCATTCACGACCAGAGGAAACAGAGCGAGATACGGCACCCCCATCTGTGCGGCAACGTCACCCATGCGCTCCGACAGCTGTCCCAGGCGTGCATTGTGCGCATCGTCATAGGCCGCAGGCGGGCCGACAAGGAGTGTGCGGTAACGCGCCTTGGTGGCTTCTAGAATTGCGCGAAGGTTGGCAAGGGTCTCATGCTCGGTTACGCGCGGCGCACCATTTTCGATGACCACATCGTTGGCGCCGAATGAGAACACCACGTGGTTCTCGGTGGTTGGCAGCAGGCGCGGTTCGCACTCCGCCTGCCAGCGGCGCGCAATGTCGGCACTGGTCTCGCGCCGCACACCGAGGTTGTACGCGGTAATGTTGTGCCCCGTGTGCCGCGCACTGGCGCACAGCCGTCCGACCCAGCCGAGGCACTCGTCATCGCCGGTGCCCTGCACGTAGGAGTCACCGATGAAGCAGATACGGATGTCGGAGCTGTTCATGGCTATTGTTTTCTATCGATGTTGGCGGCCTTGTCCACATCGCAGACAAAAGCTCCCGCCTGACCCTCTCCCGCACGGGAGAGGCAATCACACCCTTGCGATCGCGTTCGTAGCGAACAGGTGTTCGAGCCACAGGTTGGTGAGATGCTCGCTCAAGCGATTCTGTGCGAGGCGTTCCTGCAGGCTGTCGTAGTCCGGCATGTCGAGCGGCTGGTCCTGCCAGGAACAGGCGAACACCGCCTTGGTGCGCTTGCCGGTGGCGGGATCGACCTGCCATTGCAGACATTGCGAGCACACGCCTTTGAGCATGCATTGCATGCTGCTGTACACCGAGCCGGTGGCCGGCGGATTCTTGGCGAAGCGTTCCTTGAGTTCGTTGTTCTTGAGATCGCGCAGGCGTTGCACCAGACAGCCGCCGCCCATGAAATACAGGCGATCCAGGTTCTCAAACTTGAAGTTGCCGCCGAGCTTGCCGTTGGCGTAGGCCTTCAGGGCGTCGCGCACGTCTCCGGTGAAGTGTTTGTCTTGCGCACGGCCCGGATGGATTTCGCCGTCGAGGCTTACCCATACAATCTCGTCGCAGCACTGTTCAAATTCTTCGCGGCAGAATACTTCGTCCGGGTTGCGGAACGAGATGAAGAACAGCAGCTTGTTGCCGGCGGCCTTGAGCGCCGGGGCGAGGGCGCGCATGCCGGTGGCACCGATGCGGTCAGCCACCACCAGCAGGGTCTGGTTGTGCGGGATATGCGCGCCCGTGCCGCTCGGTCCCATGAGCGCAATTGGCTCACCCGGCTTGAAAGTGGCCGCGAGACGCGAGCTCGCGCCGCGCTCCAGCACGATGAGCGTGACCGTGCCCTGTTCCGGGTCCACCTTGGAGCCGGTGATGGCCATGGTTTCAGTCTGCAGGCGGGTGCCGGCAATGACCGGTGCCAGGCGCTCGTAGTTCTGCAACCGATAAATCTGCCCGGGCTTGAAACGCTTGGCCGCCATGGGCGCGTGGATCACGAGTTCCACGGCATTTGTTGCACAACGCGTGACCGCGATCAGGCGCGGCTGGAAGAGATCCTGCATGTCGTCGCGAAATGCCGCGTACTCCATGTCATCGCCCTGCTGGGCGGTGCGCGCGCCGAACGCAGCAACGATCTTCGGGTAGGTGCGCAGGCCGGAGGCCACCGCCTTCACCACGCTGCCGGCAAAGCTCGGATGGGTGTCGCCGATGAAGCTGACGTGTTTGCCGTTGTTGTTGTAGGAGGTAAATGCTCCGAAGTCCGGGGCCTTGCAGTACTTGATAGCGGCGACCGGCGTGAGGTTTTCGTCCTGCGCCGCATGCGATTTGTAATGGTTGCCATCCAGCTCGAAGCTGCCGCGATGCTCGAAGAAATAGGCGATGTTCGGTTTCGCGCCAGTGGCCACGAAAATCGCACGTGCCGGGATCCTGACTTCCTCGACGCTTTCGACCAGTTTGCCGTCGGCGTTCTCCTGCATGCGCTTGCACACCAGCGCCGAGACATGCGCGTACTCGTCGAGCGCCGCGGCCACCGGGCTCAGGGTGTCGGCGTAATAAATGCCTTCCTCCATGGCCTTGATCACTTCCTCGTGATTGCGCTCGTAGGCGGGCGATTCCGAGAGCTTGCGCCGGTAGGCGACGGTCACGCCGCCCCACTGCTGGATGAGTGCGGTGAAGTTCGGCGCGCGTTTCTCTTTCTGCGCCTGCGCGCGTTCGGCGCGTGCGAGTTTGCCGTGCGCCAGGAATTCATCCAGCACATCACACGATTCGACGTCGAGACCTTGGCGCACCTGGGCGTCACCCTGTGTAGCAACCAGCAGTTCGTAACGCAGCAGGGTTTTTTCCACCTGCTTGATGTAGTACGCCTGCACCTCGGTGGCGGTGTCGATGCCGGTGAGACCGCCGCCGATCACCACCGCCGGCAGCCGCACCTGCAGGCTGGCGAGGCTGGCATTCTTGGCGGCGCCGGTCAGCTGCAACGCCATGAGGAAGTCGGCCGCTTGACGCATGCCGCGCGCCAGACTGCCGGGGATGGGCAGCGCCTGCGGCAGACCGGCACCGACGGCGATCGACACATGATCGAAGCCCAGCTCCCAGGCATCGTCGAGCGTGACCGTGCCGCCGAAGCGCACGCAGCCGAACACCTGGAAATGCGAGCGGCGCGCCAGTGTCAGGTAAATCAGTTTGAGGAAGTTCTTGTCCCAGCGCACGGTGATGCCGTACTCGGCCACGCCGCCGAAGCCGGCCATGACGCGCGTGTCGAGATCTTCTTCGAGCTCCTTGTAGTCGTACACCGGGCCCTTCACTAGCGCTTCCGGCAGTGACTCGATCTTGAGGCCGTCCACACCCACCACCGCGAAACCCTCTTGCAGCAGGTGATTGGCGAGCGTGAAGCCGGCCGGGCCCATGCCCGTGACCAGCACCTTGAGTCCGTTGTACGGTTTCGGCAACCACTGCTTGGGGCGCAGCGGATTCCAGCGCGTGAGCAGATCGTAGATTTCCACGCCCCAGGGCAGTGACAACACGTCGGTCAGGCAGCGCGTTTCGACCTGCGGAATATTGACCGGGTCCTGCTTCTGGTAGATGCAGGCCTTCATGCAGTCGTTGCAAATGCGATGGCCGGTGGCCGGGCACATCGGGTTGTCCACCATGATCATGGCGAGCGCCGAAATCGTGTGGCCGTCGCGCTTGAGCGTGTGCATCTCGGAAATCTTTTCTTCCAGCGGGCAGCCATCGAGCGGCACGCCGATGGCGTTTTTCTTGATGCCCTTGTCCGGCTCGCCTTTCTTTTCCGGAAAGCCCTTGGAGCAGAAGTCGCCGTCGTGGTCGTGGCAGTAGACGCAGTAGTTGATCTCGCTTTGCACTTCGCGCGCGCCCATGCGCGGATCGGTGAGGTGGAAACCGTCGCGCGCGCGGGAATGGCCGCTGGCGTTTTCGAAGCGCTCCGCGCCGTCTTTCGTGATGACCTTGATCGGCACCAGGTTGGCAAAGTCCACGCCTTCCGGCATGCGGAAGCTCACCCAGCCGTGCACCGCCTGCTGGCCTTCCGGCGTCGTGAGCGCGCGGATGCACCAGCGCGTGAGTTTTTCGATCGGCTCGGCGTTGGCCGGTTCGTCTGCCAGCAGTTTCCCGGCGTACTGCGCAATAGCGAGTTCGCGATCGGCACCGGCCTGCGGAAGGGTTTTGTTCAGCCAGGCGTCGAGCACAGCGAACGATTCGATTTCTTCCTTTTTGGCCAGACGCCGGCGCGCGCGCCGCTGCACGAACAGCTTCTTAAAGGTGAACACCGGGTTGTGCGACAGTACCGCACCACGCGCCGCGTCAATCTCCTTGCGGATGCCGAACAGGTCGGCGATCACATTATCCAGCAACGGCGAGCAGGCGAGCAGCAGCTCGCTGTTCTCGACCGGTGTCAGTGTCTTGCCCGCGCGCACCGCCAGCAGCAGGTCGTGCCGCACGGCGTCCTGTGTCTTGAGGCGACGCAGGTATTCCGCGTCGAGGCGGTTAAGGCCCTCCAGGGTAAGCAGGTCGGCATGACTCAGGCCGGGCAGGCCGGGGGGGGATGCGTGCATGATGGGTCTCGTGACTGGAATAGGCCAAATTATTATAGGGTCTGCGGGCCTATTCTACCCCATCGCACACGGTGCACGGCACCGTGTGCAGGCTACGGCGTACGCTGCCAGGTACCGGATTTGCCACCGGTCTTGGAGACCAGGCCGACGTCGGTGATGGCCATGCCGCGATCCACCGCCTTGCACATGTCATAGATGGTGAGCAGGGCAATCTGCACGGCCGTGAGCGCCTCCATTTCGACACCGGTCGGGCCGGTGGTTGCGGCGATGACGCGACACAACACGATACTTTGTGTTGTGTCGGGCGTGAGTTCGACCTCGACCCGTGTGAGCGTCAGCGGGTGACAGAGCGGAATGAGCTCAGCGGTTTTTTTCGCTGCCATGATGCCGGCGATGCGCGCCACGGCCAGCACGTCGCCCTTCTTGTGCCCGCCGGCCACAATCAGGCGCAGGGTTTCCGGCTGCATGCGAATCGTGCCTTCGGCGACGGCTTCGCGCGCGGTCGCGGGCTTGGCGCCCACGTCCACCATGTGCGCTTCGCCGGATTCATTCAGATGGGTGAGTTTGTTCATATCCGTTCGCCCTGTCAGTTCGAATTATTTCGGTGCCGGTTCGTGGCGAATGCGTGGCAGCAGTTCGACGAGGTTACATGGCCGGAAGCTGGCGTCGAGCTGCGAGAGAATGATCTTGTCCATGCCGAGCCGGCAGGCATTGGTGGAGCCCGGCAGCATAAAGATGATGGTGCCGTTCGCGGTGATGCCGGCATCGGCGCGTGACTGAATGGTGGAGGTGCCGATCTCGGCGTACGAGAGCATGCGAAACAGCTCGCCGAATCCGGGGATGGGCTTAGTGATGAATGGTTTCGCCGCTTCGGGCGTGAGGTCGCGTTGCGTCATGCCGGTGCCGCCGGTGGCAATGATGACGTCGATGCCGGCGTCGTCGATCCAGCTTTTGAACTGGGCACGCAGCTTGTCGAGGTCTTCGCGCACAATGCGGCGCGCCGCAACCTGGTGTCCGGCGGTCGTGAGCTTTTCTTCGATCAGGTCGCCGGAGGTGTCGTTGTCCGGCGTGCGCGTGTCGGACAGCGTCAGCACGGCGACGTTGAGTGGGACAAAAGGGCGGGCGAGTTTGCTCATTCCGGTTGTTCCAATGGTGTCAGCCGAGGCGCGGCTCCTCGGCTGGCGCGAACACGAGTTCGCGCAGACCCCGGAGGTTGCGCAAGGTGATCTGGTGGCCGTCGACCGCGATTAACCCCTGATCACGCAGTTTGCCGAGAATGCGCGAGAAGGTTTCCGGCTGAATCGCGAGCCGCGAGGCGATGGCGCTCTTGGGCGTGGTGAGCTCGACGTCGGCGGCCTGGGCATCGCGCGGTGCCTGCTCCAGCAGGTACATGGCCAGGCGGTAGGTGGCGTTCTGCAGGGTGAGACTGTCGATCTGGTTCACCAGCATGTGCAGGCGCCGGCTCATGGAGGCGAGCATGCCAAAGCCGATCTCGTGCGATTCGGCCAGCACCCGCAGGAAGTTTTTCTGATCAAATGTATAGAGTTCACAGTCGCTGATGGCTTCGCCGCTCACCGGGTAACGGCCCTGTGTGCCCATGAACATCACGGCCTCGGCGAAGGTCTGGCCGGGGCGGACGATCTCGATGATTTTTTCGTGGCCATCCGGTGACAGCCGGAACAGCTTCACTTGCCCACGACGCAAAAAAAAGAAGCGCTCGGCTGGCTGGCCATGATGAAACAGTGTCTCGCCGTGCCGGAGTTGCACGGTCTGCATGCTGTGGCTCAGATGCGCAAGTTGCACATCATCAGCATCGGCGAACAGGTAGGCCTGGCGTAATTCGGCGAGCGTGCCGGCCTCGGAGATCGGGATTTTCATGCGGCCATGATAACCCTGTTCCGCCCGTGCAGGCCAAGAAGCGTTGCCGGCGGCCTGTTGCGCGCCGGCGTGACAATAAAATGGGCGCCGGACAGGGTGTCCGGCACCCATTGGCTGGAGCGTGTTACTCGTCGAGCAGATTGCCTTGACGCATTTTCTGGATCGTGACCACGGCCTTGTCACCGACCATGCGCTGGTAGGTGCCGTCGCCACGCGCGACCACGGTGCTGCAGATTTCCGCTGCACCGGACCAGGCGATGCACTGCTCGCCCTTGCTGTTCACGCTCCAGGTGCCCTGCTTCTTCTCGCCAGTGGGGGTTTTCTGGATTATTTTTCCGTCCGCCGAGAAGTAGGTGGTCTGTGGCTTGTTTTCGGCGTTGGTGGCGCTGACGGTTTTGTCGCTGAACATTTCCTTCAGTTGGGCGGCATTCAGTTGGTCGGCTGCCGTTGCATTCAATGCCACGAGTGCGGTGGCCATGGCGGCGGCGAGGGCGATGCGTGAGGAATGATTTTTCTTCATGGTTGGGGTTTTCCTTGTTGGATGTGTGTGGGGTTACCCAGTGGTACTCCGGCTATGGCTCGGCCGGGGCCGCTGCCCGGTTATGGGCTTATGTTTTGAAGCCGGACCGGAGCATTCTAAGCCTTGGTTATTTGGCTGTCAGCGTCTGGACGGACATTCGGTCCAGTTCCGGGGGCCGGGCGGCCCGCCCGGCCACGTTTTGCACGTGGTAGGAGCTTCGGCCAGAATGGCAGTCCCTCACCGGAACAGACCGCGATGTTGTCGCTCGCCCAGGCCCAGGCCGCCATTCTGGCCCGCATCCAGACAGCCACGCGCATCGAGACGCTGGCACTGGTGCGTGCCCATGGTCGCTTTGCCGCAGCGGCGCTGCATGCCCGTGTGGACAACCCGGCGTTCGACAATTCAGCAATGGACGGCTATGCGTTGCACAGCCGCGATCTGGGCGCGCACGACTTTTTGCTGACGGTGACCGGCGAATCCAGTTGCGGCAGTGCGCCACAGCAACTGGCGCCTGGCACGGCCATGCGCATATTCACCGGTGCGCCGCTGCCCGTGGGCGCGGATACGGTGGTGATGCAGGAAGACGTGGAGCGCGTCGGTCAGCTCGCGCGCTTCCCGCGCGCCACGCAACCCGGTGACCAAGTGCGCCGTCGTGGCGAAGATTTTCGCGCCGGTGATCCGTTGTATGCGCCAGGCCGGCGGCTGTCCGCATACGATCTCGCGCTGCTGTCCGCCGCTGGTGTCGCGGAGGTCAATGTGTTTGCGCGCCCGCGCGTGTTGGTCGTCGCGACGGGCAATGAACTGGTGGCGCCCGGCCAGCCGCTCCAGCCGGGACAAATCTATGAATCCAACCGGCTCGCCACACTGTTGCTGCTCGAAACACACGGCGCCGAGACGGTGGACGGCGGCACGGTGCGCGATGACCCGGCGGCACTGCGCGCGCTGCTCAAGGACGCGGATGATTTTGACTTCATCATCACCAGCGGTGGCGCTTCGGTCGGCGATCACGATCTGGTGAAGCAGGTGTTTGCCGAGATCGGCGAAATCAGTTTCTGGAAAGCGAAAATCAAGCCCGGCAAGCCGGTGGCGTTCGGGCGCATCGGGGCACGCGCACACTTCTTCGCATTGCCCGGCAACCCGGTGTCGAGTCTCGTGACCTTCAAGCTGTTCGTCGAGCCGGCGTTGTATGCCTGGCATCACAGCCAACCGCCGCTGCTCGAACTGCCGGCGATCGCGGCGAACAGCTTTCAACGCAAGCCCGGACGCATGGAATTTCTGCGCGCGCGCCTGTGGAGCGAGAACGGCGAGCTGAAGGCTGAAGTGCTTGCCGGACAGGGGTCGCACCAAATCGGCACACTGCGCCACACCAACGGCTTCATCCGCATCAGTGAGGACAGCGCAGGCTTCGGTTCCGGCGAACAAGTAACGGCATTGCCATTACTTTAATATGATGGAAAGACAAACGAAGAAGGGCTTCCTTCTATGGGCAGATCTGGAGTTAACGGTATTCAAAAGTGTCCCGGGCCAAGTGGTGCGGGCCAGCACATTGAGGTCACGCCATGCTGAACCGCCGCCGCTTTCTGGCCGCGCTGGGTGCGGGCACGCTCGGCTTGGCCGGCTGCAAGTACTGGCCGGAGGATGGATTCTGGCACCGCTGCGGGCCCGCGGAGCTGCCCGAGAGCCTCGCGCACCATGCGCTGCTGGCGAAGATCTGGCAGGGTCTCGATGGCGCGCAACTCTGGGATTGTCATGTGCACCTGCTCGGCAGCGGCGACAGTGGATCGGGTTGCTGGATCAATCCGCGCATGGACAGCCTTTTACATCCGGTCGAATCGCTGCAGAAGTCGTTCTACCTCAACGCCGCCTGTGTGTCCGGCAAGGACATGGATGCCGCCTATGTGCAGCGTCTGCTCGCGCTGCGCGCGGGGTTCCCGCAAGGCGCCAAGCTCATGCTGCTGGCCTTCGATTGGCACTACACCACGAACGGTGAGCGCGTTGAGGAATTAAGCCCGTTCTACACGCCCAACGCGTACGCGCAACAGCTGGCGCGCGAGTATCCGCAACACTTCGAGTGGATCGCCTCGGTGCACCCGTATCGCGCGGATGCGATTGAGGCGCTGGAACAGGCAGCCAAGGGCGGAGCGCGTGCGCTGAAGTGGCTGCCTGCGGCGCAGGGCATGGACCCGGCCGACGTGCGCTGCGATGCGTTCTTCGCCGCACTCGCGCGCTTGAAGTTGCCGCTGCTCACGCACGCCGGGGAAGAACTTGCGGTACACGGCGGGCAGATGCAGGACTACGGCAATCCGTTACGCCTGCGGCGTGCGCTCGACCACGGCGTGCGCGTGATCGTGGCGCACTGCGCCTCGCTGGGCGACGGCGTTGACCTGGACCGCGGGCCGGATGGCCCGGCCGTGAGCAACTTCGCGCTGTTTGCACGCCTCATGGACGAACCGCGTTACCACAAGCAGTTGTTCGGAGACCTCGCCGCCGTCGGCCAGCTGCTGCGCGCCGGCGACTCCCTGCGCACGTTGCTTGCACGTCGCGACTGGCAATCCCGTCTGGTGTACGGCTCGGATTACCCCTTGCCCGGCGTGATGCCGGTGTTCGCACCGAAAGACCTGGCGAAGCAGGGATTCCTTACGCCGCCTGAGGCTGCGTTCCTTCAGGAGCTGCGCCGCCACAACCCACTGTTGTTCGATGTCGCGCTCAAGCGCTTGCTGGCGGTGAATGGCCAGGGTTTCGATCCGGCGGTGTTTGCGACGCGGCGGGTTTTTTCTGGTGTCAGCTGAGGAACGATTCGAGAAGGGTATCGTACGGCGCTATACGTGACGCTCAATGCGCCCGGTTACAGATCATCATGGACGCTGAGAGTGTTGCGACCCAATATTCGTGGGATGGAACAGTGCTGCGTATTCCGCCGTTAACTCAATCCGGTAATGCGATCTTGCCGTCGGTGCTGAACTGGTAATCGAGGAAGATGTGTTCGGCGCTGAGCAGCTGGTAGCTGCCATCCGCGGCTTTGCGGCTGGTGTCCTTGAGGCGGTAGGTGTAGTGGCCGCAGGTCCAGATGTCGAAGTTGCGCATGTGCGTGCACAGGCAGGTCTTGTCTTTCACCGAAATCTTCTTCGCCTTCGGGTGCAGTTCCACCTCGTGGTTGTAGGCGTCGACGTAGGCGCAGTGGCCGGTGGCGTCGAGCAGATAGCCGTAGGCCTCGCAGTTCGGACGGATGCCGGCGCCGATGCCGGGGCTGCCCTTGAGCATGCGCATCGGGTAGCCGGTGGGCGAGATGGTGTTGACCTCAATGTCGTCTTCGCTCGCCTTGAAGTATTCCTGCTTCACCTTGTCCGGCAGGCCGCACTCGCGCGCCACGGTGAAGCGCGTCGCCACTTGCACGGCGGCGGCACCGTGTTCGAGGAACCAGGCGGCGTCGCTGCCGGTAAAAATGCCGCCGGCCGCAATCACCGGGATATCCAGTTCTGCGGTTTTCAGGTACTCGTGGATCTCGGCGATGATGCTGCGCAGGTCGTACTGCGCCCAGTCCATGCCGAAACCGAGGTGACCGCCGGCGAGCGGGCCTTCCACGATAATATAGTCCGGTGGACGGTTCAGCTTGGCATTCTTGCGCAGGAACAGCGCCAGCGCGCGTGACGACGAAACGATGATGCCGAGCTTGGCATCGCGGAAGCGCGGGTGGTCTTCTATCAGCGCGAGCGAGCCGAGATGTAGGCCGGCGCTGAGGGTGATGCCGTCGATGCCGGCATCCAGCGCGGCCTTCAGGCGCATGCGCAGTGTCTCGCGCGGCGCGTTCATGGTCAGCTTTTCCATGCAGTTGATGAAAATCATGCCGTCGCCGCGCTTGGCCTGCATGGTCCGGCCCACGTGGTTGCGTGTAGCCTCTTCCAGCACCGCGAGGTTGAAATGCACGGACGATTTGTCGCTGCTCGCGACGTTGGCTTTGTACTTCTTGAGCTTGGCGCTGACGAAGCTGGTGTCGAAACGTCGGTCCGAGACCGTCTGCACCATGGCGTCGGAAATGTGGCCGATGCCGCCGAGACGCGCGACTTCGAGCGCCAGCTCGGCGGTCGAAATATCCACACCCATCCCGCCAATGATGATCGGCACCAGTTCCTGTTTGCCGAATCGCAGGCGGTAATCGTCAACGCGTTTCATGCTAATCCTTGGTGATGTGCCGGTGGTCTCTGGGCTATGCGGAGTGGTAACACGCCCGCACAGGGTCTGTCAGGCCCCTATTCGCCACCTCAGCGAGGGATTGTACCTATATAACGCGCGGATGGCACCGGGGGGGGGATGTGTTGATCTGTGTGAGGCGAGCATGGCAACGGAGTCTGATGCCGGCGCATTCGCAAGCAACGGAGCAACCCTGCATTGGCTCTGGCAATCAGGCGCGTTTGCGCCCGGTGATCATGGCGCGCACCAGGTTCTCGCGGTGCAGCAGGCTGCTGACCAGCACGCCACCGATGTGTAATGCCACCAGGATCAGGGTTACATTCGAGAAGAATTCGTGGACCTCTTCCAGCACCTCGCCGAAACCATAGCTTGTGCCGCGCATCATCCCGGCAAGCGGTCCGGCGGCTTCCTTCGCGCCATACAGGATGAGGCCGGTAAGGGTGGCGAGAGCGAGCATCACGAGCAGGGCGATGACCATGGCGCCGCCCAGCGGGTTGTGGCCGAGGTAGCGTTGGGCCTGTCCACGCCGCAGGTCACGGCCGTAGGCCAGAATCGTTGCCGGCGTAAAAACGAAATCGGCGAAGCGTGCATGCCGCGGACCGACCAGGCCCCACAGCAGGCGGAACAGGATCAGGCCGCCGATGATATAGCCGGACCAGGCATGCAGGCCCAACACCTCGCCTTCGCCACTCAGGTACGCCACCGCAAAGCTCGCGACCAGCGACCAGTGAAACATCCGCACCAGCGGATCCCATACGACAACCTCGCTGTCTGACGAATCCAGGATTGAAGGCACAGTTATGCTCTTTATGTTGTTGCTATAGTAATGCTGCCGATCAAGCCGGATTCAAGCGGGTGTAGAAAACCCCGTCTTGGATTATGATGGTCCGTCTCCATAGTACTAAATAGCGTTTCATTTGAAGGAGCATCCATGGCGAGCCTCACTGCGTCTGACATCAACCGTTTCCGCGATCATCTGCGCGCGCGCGACCTCGAGTTGCGGCGCGCGATCCACAGTGCGCTGATCAATGCCGAGGACAAAACCTATGCCGAAGTCGCCGGCCGGGTGCTGGATATCGCCGAGGAGTCGGTGGCCACCATGTTCGCGGATGACAAGATCTCGATGATCAACAAGGAAGTGGCCGAACAGACCGACGTGGTGGTGGCGCTGGCGCGCATCACCGATGGTACCTATGGGGCCTGTGTCGATTGCGATGATGAGATCGGCGTGCAGCGCCTCGATGCCTACCCCACCGCCAAGCGCTGCATCCGTTGCCAGACCCATTACGAGAAACAGCACCGCGGTGGCGGGCGCGACAGCACACCCAGCCTGTAAACTGGCCCCGGATTCAATCTCCGACTCTTAACCGGCGGGCTGACGTGTATCACGGCGAACGTCTGAACAGTTACACCCACCTGCTCGGTGCGATGGCCGCAGCCGCCGGCATGGCGGTACTGGTGGTGTTGGCCGCGCAGCAGGGCGACGCCTGGAAACTGGTGAGTTTCAGTATTTACGGCGTCTCCCTGATTCTGCTGTATTCTTTTTCCACGCTTTATCACAGCACGCGCGGCCGCGCCAAATCCATTCTCCAGAAATTCGACCACAACGCGATCTATCTGCTTATTGCCGGCAGTTATACGCCGTTCACCCTGGTCACGCTGCGCGGTGCCTGGGGGTGGACGCTGTTTGGTCTGATCTGGGGCTTGGCCGTGTTCGGGATCGTGGTGGATAGCCTGCATAATAAGGATGCACGCCGCTTCCTCCCGGTCGCCATCTATATAGTGATGGGCTGGCTGGTGCTGATTGCGTTCAAGCCGCTGACCGCCGCGCTGCCGCACGCCGGGGTTCTGTGGCTCGTGGCCGGCGGGCTGTTCTATACCTTGGGTATCGTGTTCTATGCATTGGACAAGAAGCTGCGGCATGCGCACGGCATCTGGCATCTGTTCGTGCTCGCCGGCAGTATTTGCCATTACCTGGCCATTTTTTTCTATGTTGCGTAGGAATGGCCGTTACATCCAATGACATTCCAGTTTGGTGTAAAGTAACCAAACAGCTTGCCTGAAAGGGGATCCACCATGAACATCCGGTTACCGCAGACCGTCCTGTTGCTGGTTGTTGCACTGTTGGTGCTGCCCGGTTGCGCACCCACCGCCACCGCCACCGTGGTGAGCTCGAGTGGCGGGCCGACCATCCAGCAGGCGCAGCAGGAGCCATACGCCGGTGTGAAGAAGCGCATCGCCGTGAAGGCTTTCGAGTTCAAGGCGGCGCGCTCCGGCAGCGAGGTCGGAAGCGGCATGTCCGACATGCTGGCCAACGCGTTGTTCAACACCAACCGTTTCATCGTGCTCGAACGCGAGCACATCAAGGAAGTGATTGAGGAGCAGGACTTCGGCGCCATCGGGCGGGTGAAGCGCGAGACCGCCGCGCCGATCGGCGAGATCGAGGGCGCGGAGCTGATAATCCGCGGCGCGGTTACCGAGTTTGAGCCGAAGTGCAAGGGCGGTGCGTTGCTGATCATGGCCGCGCAACAAGCGTGCGTGACCATCAATCTGCGTATCGTCGACGCCAAGACCGGGCGCGTGGTGAACGCCACCACGGTCGAGGGCCGTTCCGACACGTTCGGTGCCGGCCTGGTGTTCGCCACCAATCCGTTGCCCATCGGCCTCGGCGGCTGGGCGAAGACGCCGATGGAAACGGCGATTCGCAACTGCATCGAAACCGCGGTGCAGCATATCGCCAGCAGCAAGCTCTGAGGTCGGTGACGCGAACGGTGATCCGCTGATGCGCGCGCCGTTCTGCGCCGGACTCCTGTTGCTGGCGTTGCTGCTGTCCGCTTGCGCGCCGAGCGCCACGGTCACGAAGGGCGGCGGTGCGACCATCGGCGAGGCCCAGGCCGAGAAGTATGACGGGCCGAAGGCGCGCATCACGGTCGGCAAGATTATCGACAAATCCGGCACCAGCAAGCAGTCACTGACGTATCAACTGGGTTTACTGGTGCGGATCAGCAGCGGTGCGCCACCGCCCGATGCCAACGCTGTCTTGGGCGGCATTCGCGACATGCTCACCACGGCGTTGTTCCAGAGCAATCGTTACATCGTGCTGGAACGCGAGTCGATCAGCGACGTGTTGCTCGAACAGGAGTTCTCTGCCAGCGGCAGGGTTGGCGAGGCCAGCCGCATTCCGGTCGGCCAGATCGAGGGTGCCGAGTTACTGGTGATCGGCGCCATCACCGGTTTTGACGCCGCGGTCGCCGGCGGTGTCGGCTTCCCGATTCCGATCCCGCTCAACAAGCGCGGTGACATGGCGATCATGGATGTTCAGTACCGCAAGGGTTACGCGTCCATGGATCTGCGCGTGATCGACACGCGCACGGCGCGCATTGTGGCGAGTGTCGCCGTCGAAGGCAGTAGCTACAAGTTTGGCGCTGCGGTGAGCGGCATTACCAGCACGAGCTCCGGTTCGGTTCACCTGCCGGTTATCCTGCGCGGTTTCACGAACACCCCGGCGGAGCGCGCCATCAGCGAGATGGTGGACGCAGCGGTGGCGAACATCGTGGAAAAGACCCCGCCGCTGTATTACCACTACGATTCGCAAGACAGCGAAACGAAGCCGGCACCCGCCGCGAATCCGCCGGCACCCTGACCGCGCCCTTTCGCGCTTAGCGCTTTCCGCTTAACCTTGGCGCGCATGACCACGCCACGCTTCCATATCCCCGTCCCGCTCTCAGTCGCGGCCACGCTGAACCTGCCGGAAGCGGCGGCGCACCACGCGGCGCGCGTACTGCGGCTGCGCAGCGGCGACGCGGTTACGCTGTTCAATGGCCAGGGTGGCGAATACGCCGCGCAGATCACGGCCATCGGCAAGCACGCTGTGACGGTTGCGATTGAACGCCACGATCCGGTCGAGCGCGAGTCGCCGCTGCCGGTCACGCTGGTGCAGGCGCTGTCGTCCGGCGAGCGCATGGACCTCACCATCCAGAAAGCCGTGGAGCTGGGTGTGACGCGTATCGTGCCGGTCGAGAGCGAGCGTAGTGTGGTGCGCCTGAAGGGCGAGCGTGCCGGGAAACGCGTGGCGCACTGGCAGCAGGTGGCGATCAGCGCCTGCGAGCAGTGCGGGCGCAACCGCATTCCTGAAGTCAGAATGATCTCACCGCTGAACGCATGGCTGGCGGCGGAGGTGAACGATGCGTTGCGCTGGGTGTTGCTGCCGGGCGCCGATTCGGCGCTGCGCGATCTGCCGCGCCCGCAGAAACCCATCGAACTGCTGGTCGGCCCCGAGGGCGGATTGACCGATAACGAGGCCGCTGCCGCACGCCGCGCCGGCTATCAACCGGTGCGCCTCGGCCCGCGCGTGCTGCGCACCGAGACGGCCGCACCGGCGTTGCTCGCCGCCCTGCAAGCATTATGGGGAGATTATTGAATCCAGTTATGGGCCGAGACGCCTCTCCGTGTCCTGGAAAGGAGAGATTACCGTACAGAACTTGTGCCCGATTACTTATTCATGTACCGCTGCGCCTCGGCATCGCGACTTTGCGCAGCGGCTTCTTGTTTCACCTCTTTTGCCAGCTTGCGCAGCCAGCCATTGCTAGTATGGTGAAAGCCGGGCACAAACCCGATGACAATCGTATTGCCGGTATAACGGATCTCGACCTTATAAGACTTGCCGGACTTGATGTAGCTTCCTTGCACGCGTGTTACCTCATTCACTTCAATCTTCCAGTTGTACTTGAGTAGTGCCTTGAGCGCGCTTTTCTGGAAGGCATCTGGCGTCAGGTTGTAGTTCTTTGCATTCAGGATAATTGGTTTTGCAGAAACCGTTTCATCCACAGCTGGCTCGGAACTGCCAAGATTGTAATTGGGCCCGGCGCCATTCTTCGTCGTTTCCTCGTCAGCGTCGACGGCCCGTGCTGAGAGCGATACGGCGGCAATGAGCAGAACAACCAGAATTGTAAAAAGTGTGCGCATCGTCTCTCCCTGTGGATGTTGCAAGGCAATGGTGGCGTGTCCGGGATTCTATCCATACCTTGGCGAGCGCGTAAACCGAATTCAACCCGCCACACGAGTACCATGGATCACTGGCTAACAATAAAACCCGTTAGTGATTGGCGTGATATTGCACAATTCTCTATAGTGGGACAAAACCGGCAGTCGGATTGCGGGTAATAGCTACAAACACTATATAGAGAAAGGACAGCAGGGCCAGCCCAAAAGAGAGCGCCTGAATCCGCCGGGTCTTGCCATATTTCAGTGCGATGCTGCCAAACACGATGTAGGCCAGCAGTGCCAGCACTTTGGCGCTGAGCCACGCGTGCACCAGCGGATATTGCGCGAGGCGCAGCGCGAGGGCAATTGCCGAGACCAGTAATACGGTGTCCACGACATGCGGCAGAATGCGTGTGGCGTGTGCTTTCAGCAGCGACGAGCCTTGCAGCATCCACACACCGCGCAGCGCGAATCCGGAAATCGAGAGCAGCGCGCTGCCGACGTGTATGGCTTTCAGGATATCCATGCCGGTAATTCTAACCTGATTGATGGTCCGCGCGTGGTTGCAGATACATGGGCAGATAACGCCGTACCCATGGCGACAGCGCCGCCAGCCATACCAGCGCAGCCAGCAGGTTAAGCCAGCTGGCAAGCTGCGGCACAAACTCACCGGCTATGCGCAACACGGCGCTGGCATTCACGCCGAGCAGCACCGCCCAGGTGAGCGTGTCGGCGCTGAGCGCGCGCCCGGAATGGCCGAGGGTGACGCGCGAGGCCATGGCCACGACCATGCAGGTGAGAAAGCCGATGCCGAGCGCATGCAACGGCGCGCGCCCCAGGTAATCACTTCCAGTCACGAGCAGCAGAATACTCTGTGCGGCATACAGACTCATGGCGATGCCGAGCCAGAGGAACGCGATGTGCAACATGGCGAGCAGGCGCGCGTTGAAACTGCGGCGGAACTGCCAGACCCAGGAGTGATGCAGGGCAGCGACCGCGAGCGGCAGGTCAGCGAGGAAACGCCACTGCGCTAACCCGCTCAACTCGAGCGCGGCATGCACCGTCACGCACACCGCCATCAGCGACGGCCCCCAGGACGGGCGCACCAGGGTGTAGTTCAGGAGCGTACTCTGGCTGAAAAACGGAATCATGCGGTGACTCACCAGGAACACCACCGGCACCAGAAACAGCCACAGCCCAAGTTCGCGCGCGAGCATGAACAGCCGCGCGGAGCCGGTGAGTACGGACGCCAGAAACACCGCGATCCCGAGCAGCCCGACGGCCAGTGCCAGGTTGAGCAGGCGCTCGTGCGGACCGCGTTCCCGGGCGCGCGCATAAACTCGCAGCAGGCAGGCCAGTGCCACGGCCCAGCCGGCCAGGAACACAACCAGCGCCAGCACCACAATCCACAGTTCCAGTATGAGGCCGGCTGCAAACAGCAGAATGCCTCCGAACAGCAGGGTGAACACCGGCACATACGCGCCGCGCGTGATCGCCGCGCCGCGCAGCCAGCGCGGATAGACGGTAAACAGGAACCCGAAAATGAAAAACGGGAAAACACCGTACAGCATCAGGAAACTGTGTCCCCAGGCGGCCGGGAGCGCTGTGGTCGGCGATAAAAACCCTAATGCGCGTGCGGCCAACTCAAGCAGCCACCAGGCGAGTGTAAGCAGAATCTGCACCGCACCGGCCAGAAACAGCATGCGGTGCGGCTCGGCAGAAAATTGCTGCCAGCGAGAAAATCTTTCGCGTTCAGGTGATTGCACGGCGTTGTCTCTGGCCCATACGGCATGTAACACTGTACCCGACAAGGTCTGCCTTGATGTCCATCAAGCGCAACAGCAAAGATTTGCTATTCTTTGTGAGAGTTGAGCACCACCAAGGGACGCGTCGTGGTCAGGGTGTTCGGCGCCAGGGTCTGAGCACTTCCGCACATCCCCGCTCGCCATGAAAAGGGAATTCTCCATGAAGTCCGTAACCGCGCGCCGGCTCGTGAGTCTTTGGCGGCTGCTCACCGAAGCACCGGCCGCCGTGCTCGAAAGCGAGCGCCGCCGCCAGATACAATTTCTGTCTGGCCTGCTGGTCGTGCTGATCCCGCTCAGTTTGTTGGCGATTGTTGCAGAGCAGCTGTATTTCCCCGAATTCTGGCCAACATTCGTGGCTGTCGGCGGTGCTGTGATCGCGCTGGTGTTCGCCTATGGCCTGGTGCGTGTCGGAAAATTTACCCTCGGCGCCCTGCTCACCATCAGCGCCACCGCGTTCGCCTGTTTCGCGGCTGTGTTGCTGAATCTCCAGAACTCGTTCTTGTTCGCCTTTCTGCTTCTCCCCATACTGCTGGCGTCATTGCTGTTCTCCGGAATCGGCTCCTGGATCACGGCAGTCGGCGTAATCTTTTGTGTAGTCGTGTTGCTGCCGGTCTGGAGTGTCCCGTTGCCCGACAACGACCCGCTGGTGGTGCCGATCTTTTTCATCATTGTCACGGCATTACTGCTGCTCAGCACCCGCCATCGCAATCTCCTGGAGCGAGACCGGCGTGCCGCGCTCGCAGCCGGCGAGCGCGAATTGCGTACGATCCTCGACAATATGCAGGACACCTATTACTGCACCGATGCGGATGGCCGGATCGTGCGTGCCTCGGGTTCGGTGACCCAGCTGCTGGGTTACGCACCGGACGAGGTGCTGGGCATGCGTCTTGCGGATTTCTATGTCGACACCGCTGGCCGGGAGCAGTTTCAGGCTGCGTTGAAAGCCGCTGGGGGGAAAGTGCAAAACCACGAAGCGGCCCTGCGACACCGCAACGGTTCGATAATCTGGGTATCCACCAATGCCCAGTATGTACTGGATGCCAACGGCCAGGTGATGAGCATCGAAGGCACAACCCGTGACGTCACCGAGCGCAAGCGTACCGAGGAGCAACTGCTCAATATCGCGCGTGGTGTCTCGGCGACCACCGGCGAAACATTCTTTTATTCGCTGGTAGCGCACCTTGCGCAGTCGCTGCACGCCGATTATGCATTTGTCGGAGAGTTGGCTCCGCATCGCTTGGACCGGATTCAGACAGTCGCCGTTCAGGCCGGCGAACGGCGCGTCGAGGACTTCGAATATGACCTGGCGGGTACCCCCTGCCAGAACGTCGTCGGGCGCGAGACCTGCGCCTACCCGCATGCTGTCCAGGAACTGTTTCCGGAAGACTCCATGCTGGCGGAGATGGGTGTGCATGCCTATGTCGGCACGCCCCTGTTCGAGAGCAGCGGTGCGGCGCTTGGCCTGCTGGTCGTGCTGTACCGGCAGCCGATCGAGAGCGACCAGACCATTCGCGCGACGATCGAGATCTTCGCAGCGCGCGCCGCGGCTGAAATCGAACGCCTGCGTGCCGAACAGGCGCTGCGCGACAGCGAGACGCGTTACCGCACGATCGTTGAAACCGCGCAAGAGGGCATCTGGCAGATCGATGTCGACAGTCGTACGTCCTACGTCAACCGCAAGATGGCCGAGATCCTCGGTTATCCGGTCGCGGAGATGCAGGGCCGGCCATTGCTGGACTTCATGGATGAAGAAGGGCGCGCGATTGCCGCCTACAACGTCGAGCGCCGCAAGCAAGGCATCGCCGAGCAGCACGAGTTCAAGTTTCGGCACAAGGATGGCTCCACGGTTTGGGCCGAGCTCAATACGACCCCGCAGCAGTATGCCGACGGCAGCTATGCCGGAGCGCTGGCGATGGTCACCGATATCACCGAGCGCCAGCGCGCCGAACAGGCGCTGCGCGAGAGCGAGGCGAAGTATCGCCATCTGTTCGAGAACATGACCAGCGGATTCGCCCTGCACGAGATCATCTGCGACGCCGAGGGCAAGCCGGTCGACTACCGGTATCTCCAGGCAAACCCGGCGTTTGAAAAATTGACCGGAGTACCGATTGCCAGTCTGGTGGGCAAGCGAATCCGGGAAATCCTGCCGAACACCGAAGACTACTGGATCCAGATATTTGGAAAGGTGGCGCTAACCGGTGAGCCGATCGCCTACGAGAATTTTTCCCGGGAACTTGGAAAGTATTTCGATACCTGGGTTTTCAGTCCGCAGGCAAATCAATTTGCAGTGATATTCACCGATATCACTAAACGCAAACTTGCCGAGGCCGAGATGGGCAAACTGTCCAGCGCCCTCGAGCAGACCGCCGACTGCGTGGTCATCACCGACTGTAATGGTGTCATCGAGTACGTCAACGTCGGGTTTGAAAAAACCACGGGTTACAGCCGCGAGGAGGCAGTGGGTCAAACGCCGGGCCTGCTGAAGTCCGGAAAACAGGGGGCGGGGTTTTACAAAAAACTCTGGAGCACGATTCTCGCCGGCGAGGTATTCAGCGAGGTGTTCGTCAACCGCCGCAAGGACGGCAGCCTGTATTACGAGGAAAAAACCATTTCCCCGCTCATTGGCCCAAACGGCCAGGTCACGCATTTCGTGGCGACCGGCAAGGACGTGACCGAGCGCATGCAAACCCAGGAACGCCTGCAGCACATGGCGCAGCACGATGCGCTCACCGAACTGCCGAACCGTTTGCTGTACATGGATCGGCTCAAGCAGGCATTGGCGCGAGCCCGTTGGCACAAGCGCCTGGTGGCGGTTCTGTATGTGGACCTGGACCGCTTCAAGACCATCAATGACACGCTTGGTCACGAGACGGGTGACAAGTTGTTACAGGTGCTGGCCGGGCGCCTTACCGCCAGCGTGCGCGAGGGCGACACCGTGGCACGTTTCGGCGGCGATGAGTTCGCAATGCTGATGGACGATGTGGCCTCGGAGAAAGATATTGGCGTGGTTGCGCAAAAGGTGATTGAGATGCTTGCCCCGCCGTTCAAAATCGACGGTCAGACCCTGTACGTTACCGCCAGTATCGGTGTCAGCCTGTTTCCGAATGATGGCGAGGATTCCAGCACACTGCTGAAGAATGCCGACATTGCCATGTACCGTGCCAAGGAGTTGGGCAAGAACACGTACCAGTTTTACTCGTCCGATATGAGCGCGCGCGCCTTTGAGCGCCTGACACTGGAAAGCAGCCTGCGGCATGCCATTGAGCGCAATGAATTCCGCCTGTATTACCAGCCGCAGATAGACACCGAGAGCGGCGCCATCATCGGTGTCGAGGCCGTGCTGCGTTGGCAGCACCCGGATTTTGGCTTGGTGGCCCCGGCCGAGTTCATACCGCTGCTCGAGGAAACCGGTCTGATTGTCCCGGTCGGCGACTGGGTGCTGCGCACCGCTTGCGAGCAGTTGCGAGTCTGGCACGATGCAGGCTGGCCGGCCTTGCGCATGGCGGTGAATCTTTCGCCGCGCCAGTTCCAGACCGCCGGGCTTGCCGAGTCGGTTGAACGTGCCCTGACCGCGCTCGATTGTGATCCGGGTTTGCTCGAACTCGAGATCACCGAAAACATTTTGCTGCGGCATACCGTGACCACGGTGGAAGCGCTGGACGCATTCCGCAGGCTCGGTGTACGCATTGCGATTGATGATTTTGGCACCGGGTATTCATCGCTCAGTTACCTGCGTCGCTACTCCATCGATACCCTGAAGATCGACCGCAGTTTCGTGCACGATGTGCCGGGCGACGCCGACGACAGCGACCTGGCCTCGGCCATCATCGTCCTGACGCAAAGCCTGAAACTCGACGTGATCGCCGAAGGTGTGGAGACCGAGGCACAGCACAAGTTTCTGCGTGAGCGCGGGTGTCACGTGATGCAGGGCTATCTGTTCAGCCGGCCGCTGCCGGCGGACGAGCTTACCGTGCTGCTCGGAAAACAACCGGATCAAGCGCGCGACTGAACAGCGCGCAGACGATGATTGAGGAGCAGTGCCAGGGTCAGCAGCACGAGCGCCCCGGCCTGGTGTGCGGCCGCGAGCGGCACCGGCACCACATACAGCAGCGTCGCAATGCCGAGCATCACTTGTGTCGCCAGCATGGCCAGCAGCAGGTGAAACAACCTGCGCGTGCGCACCGCCAGCTGGTACCGGCGCGCCATGAACCAGTACGCGGGAATGACCAGGCACAGCAGATAGGCCACGAGCCGGTGGTTGAATTGCACGGTGGCGATGTTCTCGAACAGATTCGTCCACCACGGGTCGAGCGCGACCAGGCCTTCCGGCACCAGGCGGCCGTGCATGAACGGCCAGTCGTTGAACGCAAATCCTGCGTGTGTGCCGGCCACGAAACCGCCGGTCAGGATCATGAAGAACACCAGAGCGGTGACCGCGAGCCCGAAGCGCCGCAGCGGCGCGACCGCATCCGCGGCCTGCGGCTTCGGGTAGAGCAGCCCGAGCGCAACCCACAGTGTCGCGGCGTAGATCAGGATGGCGAGCCCGAGGTGCGCGGTGAGCCGGTACGAACTGACGCGCGGCATATCCACCAGACCGCTGGCCACCATCAACCAGCCGAGCAATCCCTGCGCGCCGCCGAGCGCAAACAGCAACCACAGCTTCGGCGCGAGCGCGCGCCCGACCTGCTTGCGCACCAGGAAATAAAAAAACGGCAGTGCAAACACCAATCCGATCAACCGTCCCAGCAGGCGGTGAAAATACTCCAGCCAGAAGATGTTCTGGAAGCCCTCCAGTTCCATGCCGACATTGACTTGCTGGTACTCGGGTGTGAGCTTGTATTTCTCGAACAGATCCAGCCAGTCCGCGTGCGTGAGCGGCGGGATTGTGCCCACCAGCGGTTTCCACTCCACGATCGACAGTCCTGAATGGGTGAGACGCGTCACGCCGCCCAGCATCACCATAATAAAGATGAGCGCGCAGACCACGAGCAGCCAGATGGTGATGGTGCGGCGGGATTTTTCGGAGGCAGTGGCGTTCATATCATCTTTATCGAGGTAAGTTTTCCAGGCGCCGTTACCGGCGCAATGTATTATGGTTGAGATTGACGACAGATTCTCATATGTAGGGTGCGTTCCACGCACCAAGCGCGGGGCGTGGAACGCACCCTACTTTTTCTGTTTAGTGGGTGTTAAACGATGGTTGAGATTGACAACCGCCAGCAGCAACAGCGCCGCGCCGGCATTGTGCGCCGTAACCAGCAGCAACGGCAATCCGGCCGCGACGCCAGCGAGCCCGAGCATGATTTGCAACGTCAGCAGCGCCAGCAACACATTGCCACCGGAACGCAAACGCTCGCCGCCGCCGCGCGCCTTGAAGCCGAGCCAGCCAAGATACAGGAAGGCAAGCAGCGCGCCGGCGCGGTGCGTCAGGTGTACGACCGGCGTGCTGGCATCGGTGATGACCTTGCCCTGGGTGTCGCGCTCTAGGCGCCGCACCGGTTCGAAGCCGCGCGCCAGATTTTGCGCGCTGTACACAGCGCCCTCACAGCCCCCAAGCTGCGCGCAGCTTGGGCCGGCAAAGCTGCCGCTGGTCCAGGCACCGAGCGCGATCTGCGCGACCACGACCACGAGCGCGAGTCGCGCCCACGGCCGAAGGCGTTGTGCCGCCAGATTGTTTGCCGCGGTCTGCGGCTGGATGCGCAGACCGATCCACCACAGCAGCGCCAGCATCGCCATGCCGCCAAGCACGTTGCCGGTCGTGATCATCGGAATAAGCGGTGAGGGCGTGACCACGCCAAGCACCGACAGAAACACGGTGAGCCCCAGCACGATGAGCGGTAGCGTGATGCCCGGGCCGCCGCGCTGGCGCTGGCGGATGGCGAGGTAGGCGATGCCCAGCACAAAGAAGCCGAACAGGGTGGCGGCCACGCGATGGAAGGTGCGCGCCGCGCTCGGCGGCAACAGCGGCCCACCCTCGGCGAGCGAACGGTTGTCGTGCGCACCGATCTGCCCGAAACACGCTGGCCAGTCGGCGCAGCCGAGGCCGGCATCGCCAAGGCGGATATAGGCGCTCAGCACGATCACCACGAATACCAGCAGCGTGGACAGCGACACCAGCAGCGTGAAGCCGGGAGAGACGGCAGGTCGGGGTTTGTTTTCAGCCATGGCGGAGTGCGGCCTGATTTTTTCTGCGATCTTGCCGTTCCCTTCGCCGTGGCGCAAGCGCAATCAGCCAGCGCGCTTCCGTTAACCGTCGGTTGTCGTTTTCCTGGACCGGTTCAACGTCGCTCTGCATGGCAGAACGACTGGTCAGGAATGTAAATCCATAATGCGCTACATCAGCATCCTGAAAGTACGGGTCCGTACTTGCAGGACTGGCAAAGACCAGGACATTCTCGTAACCTCAGGAAACTTAGAAGGAATGCCAGAACAAATAAGTAGTTACTAATCCTGCATAGGCGGACCGGTGGGCCCGCCTATCACAAGTTATGTTTCAAAAATCGAAACCTGCCTCAGGCATCAATATGGCTAAAGAGTACAAAATAAAATTCTCAGTCCCTGCCGACTTCAATCCGACGCCCCTGTTCAAACAGATGCCAAGCCCGATCCATCGGCAAACAATGAGCGAAATATACAATTACCGAATCGAAAAGGACGGATTCTATTTTATAGATTCACTGGTTGACACCGCTGTGGCTTCGGCAGCGTTTCGGCTATTCGTCGATGAGGCATTGAAATTTGGTAACTCAATTGAAGTCACAAAACTATGAAACATAACTTCGCGCTCGAGGCCGACGCGGTGAGACAGCGCACCGTTTCCTGCTGCGCTCGTGCCCCGCGCGGCTCAGCGCGGCGTTATGCCTCAGGGGAGTGATACGTAGTGTTAACCATCATCATCGCTGTGTTTGCCTTCTGCTTCGTCCTTGAGCGTGTCATCCCCGGTTGGCCGTTGCCACATGTACGTACCTGGCCACTAAGGGTGTTGCTGGTCAACGGAGTCCAGCTCGGCGTCATCCTGCTCGCAGGTTTTACTTGGGAACGTTGGTTGTCCTCGGCGTCGGTGTTCCAGCTTTCGGAGCACGTCTCCCCTGCAGGCGGGGGACTGATCGCGTACTTCATCGCTACGTTCGTGTTCTATTGGTGGCACCGTTGGCGCCATGAATACAGCTTCCTGTGGCTCGGCTTCCACCAGATCCACCACAGTCCACAACGGCTGGAAGTCATTACGTCCTTCTACAAGCACCCCGGCGAGATGGTCGTCAATTCGATCTTTGGTAGTCTGCTTGTCTACACATTCCTCGGTCTTTCACTCGAGGCAGGAGCTATCTACACGATGTGCACTGCGCTGGGCGAATTCTTCTACCACACCAATGTCAAAACACCTCGTTGGGTCGGTTTCTTCTTCCAGCGCCCGGAGATGCATCGCATTCATCATCAGCACAACCGGCACAAGAACAACTACGGAGACATCACTTGGTGGGACATGTTGTTCGGGACCTACGAAAACCCGAAGGAGTGGGTTCACACCTGTGGCTTCGACGATACGAAGGAACAGCAGCTCCTTCCAATGCTTGCTTACAAAGATGTTCACAAGTCGGCATAACAATTTGTTCGTGCCGACACCGGGGACAACGCACCGTTTCCTGTTGTCACGGTGGCGGCGCGGCACAACAACGCGTTAGGCCGACATCCGAGCATACGAGAGGAGAATCATGAGCAAAGTATTCGTCAACGTTGGACTTAGCCTCGATGGCTACATGGCACCTGAAGGAATGACCATGGAGAATCCCGGGTACAAGAACTGGGGCGCCAAGTGGGGTGCGCTGATGACCTGGATCCTCAATACACAGTACTTCCGCGAAAACCTCAAGTTCGGACCAGGGGGCGAAACCGGTCCGGTCAATGACTTGGTACGTAGCACTGCGGAGCGCATCGGCGCCAACATTATGGGCAAACGCATGTTCGACCAGGGGGAGATCGCCTGGCCGGAGGAGGCTCCGTTTCACACGCCGGTTTACGTTCTAACCAATGAGAAACGCGAACCTTGGGTGCGCCCCGGTGGGACGACCTTTTACTTCATCAATGCTGGGTCGCAGCAGGCCCTGAAACTAGCGCGGGAATCCGCAGGCAGTCGAGATATTCGTATCGCGGGCGGAGCCGATGTGATCCAGCAGTACCTGAACCTGGGCGCCGTGGACGAGCTCGAAATCGCCCTGGCACCCGTTTTTTTTGGCGGTGGGCGGCGTCTCTTCGAGAACCTGAGCGAGCCCGGGCCGCAGTTTCGCATTGACAAGGTTCTTGATGGTCCAGCCGCCACCCACTTGCGCTATGTGCGTCAGTGAGGGCGGCCTAACCCGGCAGTCCACACGGACGCTGCGCGATAGAGCCGCGCAGCGCCGGTGACTTCCACGTTGCATATATGCCACTAGCCGTTTCCAGACCTTCCATTGGCCGCTGTTAATGATGCATCGCTCTTGACTCCGCGCGGCGCACCGGCGCGACCACGGTCAGGTGCGCGCCCGACTCGAAGCGCAGTTCCAGCTTGATGCTCATGCCGGCAGCGAGTGCGCGTCGTGGCTGGTGCAGCATGAGGTGATGGCCGCCGGGCGCGAGCGTGACCACGGCGTGCGGCGGGAGCGGCAGCGCGTCGAGCGCGATCATTCGCGCGACGCCGGCGCGTATCTCGGTGGCGTGAATCTCGATCTTGTCGAAATCCGGGCTGAGGACGGCGACGAGTTTGTCTGCTTTCGATCCCGGGTTCTCAAGGGTGAAGTAAGCGGCCAAGACCGATGCCCCCGGCGGCGCCTCGCGTACCCAGGCATCGCGCACCACGATCACATTGTCGGCGGGCGCAACCATGCTCGCCATCAACAGCATGACAGCCACAGCAAAGGGTTTGTGCCGAGTCATCAGTTCCCCTGCAGTCGTTGCAGGCCCTGCGCCAGGCGCGCGGCGTCGTGCGGGCCGGCGAACAGGGCGCGCAGACGCGCCTCGGGGTCGATCAGAAATATCGCCGCGCTGTGGTGTACTTCGTAACGGCCGCCGCGTGTCTCGCCGATTTCGTAATAGGCGCCGACCGCCCGGGTCAGGCGCATCAGCTCGTCCCGGCCGCCGGTCGCGCCGATGAATTCCGGGTGGAAATACGGCAGATAGTTTTTGAGCGTGGCGGCGTTGTCGCGATCCGGATCGACTGAGACAAAAATATATTGAATGCCCTGTTCCTGGCCGCCGGCGAGTTTCTGCACATCGCGCAGGACCACGAGCGTGGTCGGGCAGATGTCCGGGCAGTGGGTGTAGCCAAAGAACACATAGCTCCATTTGCCCTGCAAGCGCGCACGGTCGAATACCTGATTGTTCTGATCGAGTAAGCGGAACTCGGGCAGCGGCGAAGCCGGCTCCAGTACCGTCATGCCCGCGACCGAGATGGCGCGCGCAGGATCGCGGAACGTCCGCCCGGCCAGATAGCCGAGCACCAGAATAATGCCGAGGGCGGCGACAAGTGATACGGAGATCAGTGCATTACGCGTCATCAATGAAGCCCAATCATGTCTTTGTCGGAACAAAGTCCATACGTTTCGTTCGTCCTGTCAGCCTATTGGTGGTACCGGTTGTGTGCGGGTGCGGGCACCGGCAGTCCCGGCAACCGATCCTGAACCGGGATCATACGTGCAACCACGAGTTGCGCACACTTGATCTGGATCAAAGGCTTTTATCCGGCAGTGTTCTCTAATCTGCCCGGGAGCGACAAGACGCTGCAGGCGTGCGGCGCCGTCCGACAACAACGAGGGCTTAAGACCATGGCGAACAATCGCGAAGACGAAAACGTACCGGTGATGCAGCGCGTGCTCGACAATCCGTTTCTGCTGCTGTTCCTGGGGGTCACCATGCCGACGGTGTTCTACATCCTCTGGGGTGTGATGGAAATTGTCACCATTCCCCTGGCCAAGTAACCGAACCCCGAGGAGACCGTCATGAGCGCAATACTCCCACCCAGTCAGCAAATCTGGTGGAAACAGCCGCTGGACCGCGTGGAGGGCACGTGGATCGTCATTGCCCTGCTGTGGTGCCTGATCATGTTCTTCATGATGCCGTACTGGCACGTGTTCGGAAAACAGAACACGCCGGGCGAAGCCTATCGCATCACCCCGGCAGCGTTCCAGGCGAAGGCCCAGGCAGTGGTGGACCAGTACACGGTGCGCACTGAGGGCGACGGCCAGTTCCCGGTGGTCAAGCCGCCGGCTGGCAGCGATATCTACCTGATCGGGCGCCTCTGGCAGTGGTGGCCGATTTACGAACTGGAGAAGAACCAGACCTACCGCCTGCACATCTCGTCGATGGATTGGCAGCACGGCTTCTCGCTGCAACCGGACAACATCAATTTGCAGATCAATCCGGGCTACGACATGGTCGTGACAGTGAAGCCGGACAAGAGCGGCACCTACGCCATCATCTGTAACGAATACTGCGGCATCGGCCACCACACCATGGTTGGCAGAATCTACATCAAATAAATTGGGGAGCTGAACATGGCCAACACCACGGAATACCGAATCTGTCCGGACAGCGGTCTGCAGTTCCACAAACCGGCCGAGACCTTGATGAAGCTGAATGCGGTCGCGGCTGTCGTGTTTCTGCTGATCGGCGGCGTACTCGCGCTGCTGGTCACGCTGACGCGCTGGCCAGCCATCCATCTGCTGCCGGCGGACATGTTCTACCAGGCGCTCACCGCGCACGGCCTCGACATGCTGATCTTCTGGATCATCTTCTTCGAGATCGCGGTGCTGTACTTCTGCTCGTCGACGCTGCTGCGCTGCCGGCTGGCGACACCGCGCTGGGCATGGCTTGGATTCGCGCTCATGCTGATCGGCGCGGTCACGACCAATATCGCCATCCTGCGCGGGCGTTCGAGCGTGATGATGACGTCGTATGTGCCGATGCCGGCCGAGCCGGTGTTTTATCTTGGATTGATTTTGTTTGCGGTCGGCGCCCTGATCGGTTGCTTCGTGTTTTTCGGCACGCTGGTGATCGCCAAGGCGGAGCGTACCTATGAAGGCTCGATTCCGCTGGTGACCTTCGGTGCGCTCACTGCTGCCATTATCGCGATTTTCACCATCGCCTCGGGCGCGATTATTCTGATCCCGACCTTCCTGTGGTCGGTCGGTTACATCAGCTACATCGATCCGCTCATGTATCGCACCATCTGGTGGGCGTTCGGCCACTCGTCGCAGCAGATCAACGTCGCCGCGCACGTGGCGGTGTGGTACGCGATCGCGGCCATCGTGTTCGGCGCCAAGCCGATGTCGGAGAAGGTCAGCCGCGGGGCGTTTCTGCTCTACATCCTGTTCCTGCAACTGGCCTCGGCGCATCACCTGCTGGTGGATCCGGGCATCAGTTCGGAATGGAAGATTTTCAACACCAGCTATGCCATGTATCTGGCGGTACTCGCGAGCATGGTGCACGGGCTGACCGTGCCGGGGTCGATCGAGATCGCGCAGCGCCAGAAGGGCTTCAACAAGGGCCTGTTCGAATGGATCCGCAAGGCGCCGTGGGGCAACCCGGTATTCTCGGGCATGTTCCTGTCGCTCATTATCTTCGGCGTGTTGGGCGGCATCTCGGGCGTGGTGATGGGCACCGAGCAGATCAACATCATCATCCACAACACCATCTACGTGCCCGGCCACTTCCATGCCACGGTCGCGACCGGCACCACACTGGCGTTCATGGCGCTGACCTACTTCCTGATCCCGATCCTGTTCCGGCGCGACATGATCCTGAAGGGGCTGGCGAAGTGGCAGCCGTACATCTTCGGGCTCGGCATGTCGGGCGTGGCATTGTTCCTGATGGGCGCCGGCACGCTCGGCGTGCCGCGGCGTCACTGGGACATCAGTCTTGCCAACTCGATCCTCGGTTATGAGTTTCCGGGATCGGCCGGCACGCTGATGGCGCTGGCCGGCGTCAGTGGCGTGCTCGCCGTGATCGGCGGCGGCGCTTACATCCTGATCACGGTCGGTTCCATCCTCTTCGGCAAGCAACTGCCGGGCCGGGAGTACAACGCCAAGCCGACCGCGCTCAAAATGCCGATCGCCACGGCCATCGAAAGCCATGGCGGCATCGGCGTCGGCGGCTTTGCGGCGCCGGGCACGCTGATTTTCGCCTTCGTATTCCTGGCGCTGTTCGTGGTGTACTACTTCATCAACTGGAAATATCTGTCTTCGGTCTGGCCGCTCAGCTGAGACCGTCAGGCCCGGGGCGGGTGATCCGCTCCGGGCCACCCGTTGGTTCGAGACTCGCCTGAAACACAGCAGCCAGTACGGAGTCTTTGCATGCACAGCGCTCAGCTTGAAACCGTCGACAGCACTACACGCAGTACATTCATAAGCCTGCTGCGGCAATTGCCGAATGTTCTCAAGCTGCGCATCGGTGTTTCGATTGCGTTCGCGGCACTCGCCGGCTATGCCGTGGCACCCGGCCCGGCACTGGCCGCTTGGCAGGTTGTGGTGCTGGCCGGCGCCGTGTTCCTGTCCTCGGCCGCGGCTGGCGGCTTCAACCAGTATGTCGAACGAGACCTCGACCGGCACATGCAGCGCACGCGTCGCCGGCCGTTCGCCACCGGCGCGCTTACGCCGCATCACGGCTGGCTAGTGTTTCTGTGTGCGCTTCTGGCGCTGGCGGTGGGTGCCGCGGCCTGGGCGCTGAATAGCATGGCAGCGTTGTATGTGTTTCTCGGCGCCTTCGTGTACGCCATTGTCTACACCGTCTGGCTCAAGCGCCGCAGCTGGCTCAACATCGTGGTCGGTGGCCTGGCCGGCAGTTTCGCGGTGCTGGGCGGGGCCGCGGCGGTGGATCCGCATATCGGTGCTCGCGCCGCATGGCTCGCGGTTGCATTGTTCCTGTGGACACCGTCGCACTTCTGGAGCCTGTCCATCGCCTTGCGCGACGATTACGCCGCAGCCGGCGTGCCCATGCTGCCGGTGGTGGTCGGTCCGCGTGCCGCTGCCTGGGCGGTGCTCGGCAACAGCGTATTGCTGGTCGCGGCCTCGCTCGTGCCACTGTTCTACGGGCTTGGCTGGATTTATGCGCTCGGCGCCCTTACCGGTGGCCTGTGGTTTCTGCGCGAAAATATCCGCATGCTGGGCGGTCAATCGCGCACGGTCGCGATGCGCAATTTCCATGTGTCGCTGGTGCAGCTGACGCTGATGCTGGTCGCAGCGATGCTGGATGTGCAGTTGCTTTCCGCCAGTACGCTGTGATGGCACGGTCACCGTTTGTTGCGCTGGCTGTTTTCGCCAGCCTGATTCTTTCCGTTACACCGGTACTGGCAGCCACCTCCCACACATCTTCGACCGATCACACGGACCACGCGCGCGGACCGGACTTCGACGCGAAGGCGGCGCTGGCCACCAGCCAGGCCGCGATCGGACGCGCGCTGGAAGACATCACGCTGCGCGACCGCAACGGCAAGGCCGTGCAGCTCGCCGGCTATCGCGGCAAGCCACTGGTCATCAGCGTTATCTACACGAGCTGCTATCACATCTGCCCGACCACAACCAAGCACTTGGCAAAGGTAGTGCAGACGGCGCGCGCGGCGCTCGGCGAAGACAGTTTCCGGGTAGTGACCATCGGCTTCGATACCGCCAAGGACAATCCTGATGCGATGCGCTCGTTCGCCCGGCAGCAGGGAGTGGATCTGCCCGGCTGGGAATTCCTGAGTACAGATGCGGCCAGCATGGCGCGACTGGCGAAGAACATCGGTTTTCTGTACTTCGCCTCGCCCAAGGGCTTCGATCATCTCATGCAGGCGACGGTGGTGGATGCCAACGGCAAGATTTATCGGCAGGTGTATGGCATGACCTTCGACACGCCGCTGCTGGTCGAGCCGCTCAAGGAGCTGGTGTTCGGCGAGCAGGCGGGCGAGAGCATGTTGGATGGCCTGTGGAGCAAGGTAAAGCTGTTCTGCACGACCTACGATCCGGCCAATGACCGCTACCGTCTCGACTACTCGCTGTTCATCGGCATGTTCATCGGATTTCTGATTATCGCTTCGGGTGTGTTCTACCTGGTGCGCGAGCTGCGCCGCGGGCGTGTATCCTGAGTCGCTTGATGTGGGTCAACGGCTGCGCCGCGCGCGTCTGCTAGACTTGCGGTCCACGTACCGTTCACGGAATAACACGACGTGTTGAAGCCATCCCGTAGGGTGGGGCCCAGCCTCACCAGCCACTGTCAGAGAACGTTCCGCGCGACGGAGGCGTGTATTGAAAAGCCAGGTGGGGCAGGGCCCCACCCTACAAACCGCGAGCTCTGTGCACGGAATAACAGCACGTGTTGAAACAGATTCGTCAAGCCGGTCCATGGCTGCTGGCGCGCATCGAAAAGATTTTCAGCGCGGCGTTCACCCCCGCCTGGAACCCGCTCTATCACCTCGGCGCACTCACCATATTCTTTTTCTGGATAGTTGTGGTCAGCGGCGTTTATGTTTTCCTTTTTTTCGAAACCAGCGTCACCCATGCCTACGAGTCGGTTGAGTCGCTGACGCACACCCAGTGGTACCTGGGCGGCGTGATGCGCAGCCTGCACCGTTACGCCTCGGATGCGGCAGTGGTGACCATCGGCGTGCACATGGTCAAGGAATTTGTCACCGGCCGCTACCGGGGCGCGCGCTGGTTCTCGTGGTTCACCGGCGTACCACTGCTGTGGATGGTGTTTCCGCTCGGCATCACCGGCTACTGGCTGGTGTGGGACCAGCTCGCGCAGTACGTCGCGATCGCGAGTTCCGAACTGCTCGATGCGCTGCCGATTTTCAGCGATCCGATGGCGCGCAATTTCCTCACCAACGAGAGTGTGAGCGACCGGTTCTTCACCCTGATGGCGTTCCTGCACCTGATCGGGTTGCCGGTGTTCCTGCTGGTCGCGATCTGGCTGCACCTGCTGCGCATCTCGCGCCCAGTGGTCAACCCGCCGCTCGGACTCGCCGCCGGCAGTCTCGCGGCGCTCATTGTGTTGTCGCTGCTGCGGCCGGCACTCAGCCAGGCACCGGCCGATGTCAGCCAAGTAGCCACCGGGATCGGCTTCGACTGGTTTTATCTGCTCGCCTATCCGCTGCTCGATTACGGGTCGCCGGCGCTGGTGTGGTTGGTCTTGGTCGGCTCTTCCACCTTGCTGTGCCTGTTGCCATGGTTGCCGCCGCTGCGCCGCCGCCCGGCCGCGGTGGTGAGCCTGCCGAACTGCAACGGCTGCGGGCGCTGCGTGGAGGACTGCCCGTACAACGCCGTGAGCCTCGCGCCGCGCAGCGATGGCCTCGCGTATAAGACCGAGGCGGTGGTGGACGCCGACCTGTGCACCGCCTGCGGTATCTGTGCCGGCGCCTGCCCGACCGCGACGCCATTGCGGCGCAAGTCGGAGCTGGTGCCAGGCATCGATCTGCCCGGCGTGCCGATCCGCGCACTGCGCGACTGGACGCTGGCGGCTGCAGTGCAACCCGGCGGCGAACCGGGCGCGCGCGTGCTGGTGTACGGTTGTGCGAGCGGCGTGAACCTCGCGGCCTTGCGCAACAGCAGTGTGGCGGTCGTCGAGATGCAGTGCATCGCGCAACTGCCGCCGGCGTTCATTGATTTTGTCATCAGCCGTCGGCATGCCGACGGCGTGTTCCTGCTCGGCTGTCGCGAGAACGATTGCCACTTCCGTCTCGGTGTGCAGTGGACGAATGAACGCCTTGCCGGGAAACGCGATCCCTATCTGCGCGCACGCGTGCCGCGCGAGCGTGTCGCCACCTACTGGGGCGGAAAAGTGACGCAGGCCGAGATCGCGCGCGAGATCAACGCCTTCCGCGTGCGCCTGCACGCGCTCGGGCCGTACCGCCCGGCGCCGGTAACCGAGGCCAGCTACGAGGTGGCGCCATGATGAAACCATGGATGCGATATGTCGGCCAGGCTGTCGCCTATGCGGCATTCATCGCGCTACTCGGGTTTTTCGCCACCGCGCCGGCCTATGATCCGGTCGATCCGGATGCCGCCATGCTAAAGCTGAGCTTCATGCACGTCGGTCAGCGCAGGGTCGAGTGCCGGAAAATGAGTCCCGACGAGATCGCGCAGCTGCCGCCGAACATGCGTTTGACGCTCGACTGTCCGCGCGAACGCCTGCCGGTGCTCGTCGAGCTGGAGCTGGATGGCCAGCTGTTGTTGCGCCGCGAAATCACCGCCTCGGGCCTGGCGCACGACCGCGCTTCCAGCATCTACCAGAAGTATGTGGTGCCGCCGGGTCGCCATCAGGTGACTGCGCGATTGCGTGACAGTGCGCGCACGGAAGGGTTCGATTACACGCGCAGTGCCGAGGTCGAACTCAAGCCGCGCCAGAATTTTGTGGTGGATTTCCATACCGAGTCTGGCGGTTTCAGCTTCCACTGACGCAAGGAGCAAGACATGGCGCTGATTGACTGGAGAGACGAATTCGTCATCGGTATTCCGGCGGTGGATCATGAACATCGCGAATTAATCGAATTAATCAATGAGCTGTATGCGCAGCTTGTCCAGCCGGGTGTGTCGAAAGATGCCGTTGCGGAATTCCTCGGCGAGATCAACCTGAGTATCGGTGCGCATTTTGCGCTCGAAGAAAAGGAGATGCGCGACCGGCGCTATGACCAGCTTGCGGCGCACAAGGCCGATCATGAACGTCTGCTGGACGAGATCCGCGACCTGATGGATCGTTACGAAGACGACCGGAGTTTCGATGAGCAGGAGCTGGCGCGCCGCCTGAGCGGCTGGTTCGTTGTGCATTTTGGCAGTCATGACGCGCGTCTGCATCGGCATCTCGCACACGATTAATGCCGACCTGGTTATACTTGGGCGCAAGACAACTTCGGCGAGCGCCCGCATGATTCCCGTTGATCGCACCACCCCCGACGCTTTTTTGCTGCCACTGCCGGATGATGCGCGCCGCCGTCTCGCCGTCGGCTGGTTGCTGCTCGGACTGCTGGCGCTGCTCGGCTCCGGCATTTTCTCCGTGCTGCTGGTGCTGGCGCGCACGCCCGGGGTACAGGCGCTGTTTCCGTGGACGGACTTTTTTCACACTGCGCTCGTGGTGCACGTCGACCTGTCGGTGCTGGTCTGGTTTCTCGCTTTCGGCGGCCTGCTGTGGAGCCTCAACTCGACCATGCGCGCGCTGCCGCTCGGCTGGGCGGCGCTGGCGCTGGCGGCGTGCGGCACGCTGGTGATGACACTGGCGCCGTTTGTGGGCGCCGGCGACGCGCTCATGAGCAATTACATCCCGGTGCTGCGGCACCCGCTGTTTTTCGCTGGTCTGCTGGCGTTTGCCTCCGGCTGCGCGCTGCTGGTGCTGCGCGCCATGTCGGCGATCCCGCCGGTTGGCATGTGGGTGGCGGGGGCAGGTGCGCTGCGCTTCGGCCTCAACGCCGCGGCGGTAGCGGCTGCGCTCGCGCTCCTCGCTTTTGCCGGGTCGTTCCTGCTGATGCCGGATTTTCTCAGCGGCAAGGCGTACTTCGAGCTGCTGTTCTGGGGCGGCGGGCATGTGTTGCAGTTCACCTACACGCTGCTGATGCTGGTGGCGTGGCTGTGGTTGGCGAGCGCCAGCGGCGTCACGCCGCGCGTCACGCCGCGCGTCGCGCTGCTGATGTTCGCGCTCGGCCTGATGGCGGTGTTCGCCACACCGCTCATTTATTACGCCCACGAAATCACGTCGGTCGGGCACATCAAACTGTTCACCTGGCTAATGCGCTACGGCGGCAGTCTGGCGAGCCTGCCGCTCAGTCTGGCGGTGCTGTTCGGCCTGCTGGGCGCGCCGCGTGCCACGTCGGACGAGCGCCCATTGCGCGCCGCGTTGCTGGCCTCGATGCTGTTGTTCGGCATCGGCGGGATCATCGGCTTCCTGATTGCGGGCAGTAACGTCACCATCCCGGCGCATTACCATGGCTCGATTGTCGGCGTGACGCTGGCGTTCATGGGGCTGACATATTATGTGTTGCCGCGCCTCGGCTTCGGCGAACCGGACCGCCGCTGGGCGCACGCGCAACCGTGGTTGTACGGCGGCGGTCAACTGTTGCATGTGCTGGGGCTGGTGTGGTCCGGTGGTTACGGAGTGCAGCGCAAGGTGGCCGGGGCCGCTCAGGGTCTGGACTCGGTCGAGCGCATCGCCGCCATGGGCCTCATGGGCCTCGGCGGACTGATCGCGATCAGCGGCGGGGTGATCTTTCTGGTTGTGGTCGGGCGCGCGCTGTTGCGGCGTCCGACACGCGCCTGAACACGCGGATCAGTGCGCGCTGCGCATCAGCAGTTGGATGACCTGAAAGGAAATGAGCGCCAGTACCGCGATGATGGCAAAGAATACGATGGAGCGCTGCTCGAAACGTTTGCCGCGCAGGCGTTCGATGCGTTCCAGCAGCCAGTCGGAAAAGAAGTAGAGGCCGATGGCCACCAGGGTAAAGTAAAGTGCTTCCATGTGGACCCCTCGAATTGTCTGCCTGTCGGCTTTATACACGGGTCCCGGCGGCGCCGGGATTGACCGGGGTCAAAGCGACTCGGGCATCGTCTCACTTACTTTGCTACGTTATGAGCTGGAATCTAGCAGTATTGATCGGAGAACCCGAGTGAAACCTCTCTTGTCGTTCGGCCGGGCCGGCATGGCACTTGTGTCTCTGCTGTTGGCGGCCAGCCTGCAGGCGGCCGATTTCGCCGACCAGTATCCGCAGTTGCGCGGATTTTTCCCGCAGGCCGACCGCTTCGGCGAACTCGAAGGCGAGCCGCCGGCCGCGCCCGTGTATCACGGCAAAGCGCTGCTCGGCTATGCCTATCTCACCACCGACGTGGTGCGCATCCCGGCCTATTCCGGCAAACCGATCAACACGCTCGTAGGCTTCGACCTGAATGGTCGCATCACCGGCGTCGAGATCGTGCAGCACGAGGAGCCGATTCTGGTGATCGGCATCACCAATGAACGTCTGCAGCAGTTTGCGCGCCAGTACGTGGGCAAGTCGGTGTACGACAAGATTGTCATCGGCGGAACGCGCGAAGGCTACGTGACCATCGATGCCATCTCCGGCGCGACCATCACCATGATGGTGGAGAACGCCAGCATCATGCAGTCGGTGCGCAAAGTTGCTGAGGCACGCGGCACCCGGCTGGCGCCGCCAGCCAGCACGCCGCCAGCGACCGTCACCACTGCCAAGTCATCGGCTCGCGCTACGCCGCCGGCGCCAAAGACGGGCAAGGCCGCGCCACCAAGAGTCACGCAAGCAACGGAAGACGAGCCAATTTGGGTAAGCGTCTGGAACATGCGCGTGTTTGAGATCAGCGTGCTGCTCGCCGGCCTCGGGTTCCTGACGCTCATTCTCGTGTTCCAGGACTGGCTGACCCGGCACCCGCTGTTGTTGCGGCGGGTGCGTACCGGATTTCTGCTTTACACGCTGCTGTTCATCGGCTGGTATGGGCTGGCGCAGTTATCGGTTATCAACGTGCTCACCTTCACGCTGGCGGCCATGCACGGCTTCCAGTGGGAGAGCTTTCTCATCGATCCGATGATGTTCATCCTCTGGTCGTTCGTGGCCGTGACCCTATTGTTGTGGGGGCGCGGTGTGTATTGCGGCTGGTTGTGCCCGTTCGGGGCGCTGCAGGAGCTGACCTTCCAGCTGTTTCAGCGTTTCCGTTTGCCGCGCTTCGAAATATCGGCGATGGTGAACGAGCGCCTGTGGGCGCTGAAGTACATCATATTGCTGGCGTTGTTCGGGCTGTCGTTGCAGTCGCTGACTCAGGCGGAACGGCTGGCCGAGGTCGAGCCGTTCAAGACTGCGATCACGCTGCGCTTCGCGCGCGAATGGGGCTTTGTGCTGTATGCCGCGGCGCTGGTGCTGCTGTCGGCGCTGAACCGCAAGTTTTACTGCAAGTACCTGTGTCCGCTGGGCGCGGCGCTCACCATTCCCGGCAAGTTCCGTATCTTCGACTGGCTGCGCCGGCATCGCGAGTGCGGCCGACCCTGCCAGGTGTGTGCCGCGGAGTGCGAGGTGCAGGCGATTCGCAAGAATGGCGAGATCAACCCGAACGAATGCCACTATTGCCTCGACTGCCAGGTGACCTACTGGAACGATCACAAGTGTCCGCCGGAAGTGGAACGGCGCAAGCGGCGCGAAAAATCCGGACGTGCCCGCGAGCTGGTGCGCGGCATGGAGTCGACCCTCGGCCGGTCCGGCCTTGAGGATATTCCCATCAAAGTCGAGCCCCGGCCGCGTGACCCGTCCGGATCGGGCCCGGAGAATCGTTAATACCCGGGGATTTGCGTCAGGTTTAGACGGAACGGTGACTTGATGCATATCAAGGACTGTGGGCTGGCGCCTCGTGAGAATGGCCGCCAGGCGTTAAGGGTAATTTGCATTCAACAGGGGAGATCACCATGAAGCACAGGCGTAAAGTGTTGGCAGCGGTCATTGTCTTGGCCGCCGTATTGCCGCTGTCGCTGACTACCGTCAGCGCGGCCGAGAAGGAGTCCGGCCATCCGGGCACGCCGGAAACGGAAATGCGCTACAAGGGCGCGCCGGTGCCGATCAAGCCGGAAGAGGCCAAAGAGACACTGAGCCCGAAGGCACCGCCGCTGAGCGCCGCGGAATTCACGCGCGCCAAGCAGATTTTCTTTGAACGCTGCGCCGGTTGCCACGGTGTGCTGCGCAAGGGCGCGACCGGCAAGCCGCTCACGCCTGACATCACGCTGGCCAAGGGCACGGATTATCTCAAGGTGTTCATCCAGTACGGTTCACCCGCAGGCATGCCGAACTTCGGCACCGGCGGCGAGCTCTCGGCAACCGACGTCGAGCTGATGGCCAAGTTCCTGCAACACGAGCCGCCGCAGCCGCCCGAATTCGGCATGAAGGAAATGAAGGCCAGCTGGAAGCTGCTGGTGCCGCCCAACAAGCGGCCCAAGAAACAGGAGAACAACTACAACCTGAGTAACCTGTTCTCGGTCACCCTGCGTGACAGCGGCGAAGTGGCGCTGATCGACGGCGACACCAAGAAAATCATCTGCATCGTCAAGACCGGTTACGCGGTGCATATTTCGCGCATGTCCAATTCCGGCCGCTACCTTTACGTGATCGGTCGCGACGCACAGATTAATTTGATCGACATGTGGATGAAGACGCCGGACAACGTCGCCGTGCTCAAGGTGGGTCTGGAGGCGCGTTCGGTTGAAACCTCCAAGTACAAGGGCTTCGAGGACAAGTACGCGATCGCCGGCTCCTACTGGCCACCGCAGTACACCATCATGAACGGCGACACCCTCGAGCCGCTCAAAATTGTGGCGACCCGCGGCTACACCGTGGATACCCAGGAGTATCACCCCGAGCCGCGCGTGGCCTCGATCGTGGCCTCGCACTTCAAGCCCGAGTTCGTGGTTAACGTGAAGGAGACCGGCCAGACCCTGATGGTGGACTACTCCGACATCAACAACCTCAAGGTCACGACCATCGGCACCGAGCGTTTCCTGCATGACGGCGGCTGGGACTCCACCAAGCGTTACTTCATGGTGGCGGCCAATCAGCGCAATACCATCGCGGTGGTGGACTCCAAGGAAGACAAGCTGGTCAAGCTGGTGAAGGACGGCGTCGGCAAGATCCCGCACCCAGGTCGCGGCGCGAACATCAACGATCCGAAGTTCGGACCGGTGTGGGCAACCAGCCATCTCGGCGATGAAACCATCGTGCTGATCGGTACCGACCCGGAAAAGAACCCGGCCAACGCCTGGAAGGTGGTGCGCACACTCAAGGGGCAGGGCGGCGGTTCGCTGTTCATCAAGACTCATCCGCAGTCGAAGAACCTGTGGGTGGACTCGCCGCTCAATCCGGATGCCGCGATTAGCCAGTCGATGGCGGTATTCGACATCAATAATCTCGACAAGCCGTTTGAGGTGGTGAAGATTGCCGAACTGGCCGGGCTCGGCGAGGGACCAAAGCGCGTCGTGCAGCCGGAGTACAACAAGGCCGGCGACGAGGTGTGGTTCTCGGTGTGGAACGGCAAGACCCAGGAATCGGCGATCGTGGTGATCGACGACAAGACCCGCAAGCTCAAGACCGTCATCAAGGACAAACGTCTGATAACGCCGACCGGCAAGTTCAACGTGTACAACACGCAGCATGACGTGTACTGAGTTTTATCCTCCGGTGTGACATTGACGGGGCGGCGGACGACCGCCCCGTTCTTTTCCCCGGAATCGTACTGTTATGATGGCTGACATGCAGATCAGGTTCGGGCAATACGTATGGCTGATAGTGGGTTTCTTGCCGATGGTTGCGCTGGCCGAACCCCCGGTCGCGCGTCAGCAGGCACTGCGGCATTTGCTCGCGCAGGATTGCGGCTCCTGTCACGGCCTGACGCTGCAAGGCGGGCTCGGGCCGGCACTCACGCGCGCGGCGCTGGCCGGCAAGTCGCCGGAGATGTTGCGCGCAGTCATTCTGTATGGCCGTCCGGGCACACCGATGGCGCCATGGCAGCCGTTCCTGAACGAGACCGAGGCCGCATGGCTGGTACAACTGCTTCTGGAAGGCAAGGCCCTATGAGCACTGAATGTCAGCAGCATCACGTAGCGGCTTCACTGGCCGGTTGCATGCTGTTGTTCATGACGGGATGCGCCACACCACGCGGCACCGGTGATCTGGGACTTGTGGTTGAGCGTACCGATGGGCGCGTGCAAGTGGTCAATACCAGCCAGCCGCGCTCCCTGGGCACGATTGCCGGCCTGGGCGATTTGTCGCACGCCTCGCTGGTGTACTCGCGCGACGCGCGCTACGCCTATGTGTTCGGACGCGACGGCGGCCTCACCAAGGTGGACCTGCTGTGCCGGCGCATCGACAAGCGTGTGTTGCAGGCCGGCAACGCCATTGGCGGGGCGATTTCGCAGGACGGCAAGCTGATCGCGGTGTCGAATTACACCCCGGGCGGCGTGAAGGTGTTCGATGCCGCGACGCTGGAACCGCTTGCTGATATTCCGGCGGTATACGGCGACGGCCAGCATTCCAAGGTTGTGGGACTGGTGGATGCGCCCGGCAACCGCTTCGTGTTTTCGCTGTACGACGCCGGCGAAATCTGGATCGCAGATCTGCATGATCCAAAGAAACCGGCAGTGCAGAAATTCGTGAACATCGGCAAGCAGCCATACGACGGCACGGTGACTCCGGACGGGCGCTATTACGTCGCCGGGCTGTTCGGCGAAGACGGTCTGGCGCTGCTCGACCTGTGGCAGCCGGAGCAGGGCGTGCGGCGCGTGTTGCAAGGTTACGGACGCGGCGAGCAGCCGCTGCCGGTGTACAAGATGCCGCACATGGATTATTGGGCGCTGTCTGGCGATCGCGCCTACGTGCCCGCCGTTGGCCGGTACGAAGTGCTGGTCATTGATCAGCGTTCCTGGAAAGAGACCGGGCGCGTGGCGGTTGTCGGCCAGCCGGTGTTTGTCGTGGCGCGTCCGGACGGACGCCAGGTCTGGGTCAACTTTGCGCCGCCGCACAATGACACGCTGCAGGTGATCGACACCCTGAGCGGGAAGATTGTGCAGACGCTGACACCCGGCAAGGCAGTGTTGCACATGGAGTTCACGCCGCGCGGCGAGCATGTCTGGATCTCGGTGCGCGACGACAATCGTGTGGACGTGTACGACACCGGGATCTTTGCGAAAATCGCGTCGTTGCCGGCGCACAACCCGAGCGGCATCTTCTTCACGCCACGCGCGCACCGCATTGGACAGTGAACGACATGCAAACGAACGAATCAATGCTGAACGACCTGGAGCGCCGCCTGCTGAACGATTTTCAGCACGACTTCCCGTTGTCGTCCACGCCCTACGCTGACATTGCGCGCGGGCTGGGCGTGAGCGAGGCCGAGGTGATGGAGACGCTGACCCGCCTCCAGCAGCAGGGCGCGGTGTCGCGCGTTGGCGCGGTGCTGCGTCCCAACACCGTGGGCGTGAGCACACTGGCCGCTATGGCTGTGCCGAATACCGGGTTGGAGACGGTGGCGGCGCTGGTGAGCGCGTATCCGGAAGTCAATCACAACTATGAGCGTGAGCATCGCCTCAATTTGTGGTTTGTGGCGAACGCGCCGGATGCACCGCGTCTGCAGTCCGTGCTGGATGACATCGCGGCACGTAGTGGTTACGAGGTGCTGTCTTTCCCGCTGCTGGAGGATTATCACATTGATTTGGGGTTTGATCTGAAATGGACATGAGCTTCGCGCCGCAGACAGGCCGTAACCTGCCGCCACTCACCGAGACGGACCGTCGCCTGCTGGCCACCATCCAGAACGGCCTGCCGCTGGTCACGCGACCCTTTGCAGAAATTGGCATGCGCATCGGTCTGGCCGACACGGATGTAATCGCGCGTTTGGAGTACCTCAAGCAGGCCGGGATTATCCGCCGCTTCGGCGTGGTGGTGCGGCATCATGAGGTCGGCTACGGCGCCAACGCCATGGTCGTGTGGGACGTGCCGGATGAGCAGGTGCGCGAGCTGGGACGCTGTCTTGCCGAATTCGATTTCATCACGCTCTGTTACCGGCGTCCGCGCCGCCTGCCGCAGTGGCGTTACAACCTGTATTGCATGATCCATGGCAAGACCCGTGAGGATGTGTTGTCGAATCTGGAGTGGATGGTGAATCGCTGCGGTTTGCAGGGCCTTACCCATGAGGTACTGTTCAGTCGCCGGCGTTTCAAACAACGCGGCGCCGTGTATTTTGATGTACAGGGAAGTACAAATGCCGACGCCGCAGTCGCTCCCGACATCCTGTCTTCCGCGACATTCGCACATCCCTGTGCTTCACAGGATGCGCGCCTGGCGTCGGCCGCCGAACCGCAGGCCGTGGGCCCTGCGGGCGAGAGCTGAGTCATGGATGCCCTGGATCGTGCCATCATCAACAACCTGCAAGGCGGATTTCCGATTTGCGCCGAGCCGTACCACGAGGTTGCCAGCCAGCTCGGAACGACCGCGGAAGAATTGCTGCGCCGGCTCGACGCCCTGCTGGAGAGCGGCACCCTGTCGCGCTTCGGGCCGATGTACCACGCCGAACGTCTCGGCGGCGGGTTGACCCTGGCGGCCATGCAGGTTCCGCCCGAAGACTTCGAGCGCGTGGCGGCGATCGTCAACGCCTTCCCGGAAGTCGCACACAACTACGCGCGCGAGCATGCCCTCAACATGTGGTTCGTGCTGGCCACCGAAACCCCGGAGCGCATTGATCAGGTGATTGCCGCGATCGAGCGCGACACCGGCTACCCGGTGCACAATATGCCGAAACAAGATGAGTTCTTCGTCGGCCTGAGGTTCGAGGCATGACGCCGCGGCCCGCCACTGCCATGCGCCCGGACTACACGGAGCCACTGCTGGATAGCATCGACCGCCAGATTATTGTGGCCACCCAGGCCGGCCTGCCGCGCGTGACGCACCCCTATCATGCCATCGCCACACAACTGGGCTTGGCAGCGGAAGACGTCATGCACCGCCTGCGGCGCATGCTGGAGACCGGCATTATCCGTCGCATCGGCGCGGTGCCGAACCACTATGCGCTCGGCTACAAGGCAAATGGCATGTCGGTGTGGGACGTGCCGGATGAGCGCGTGCACGAACTGGGCGAAAAAATCGGCGCGCTGGATTCCGTCAGCCACTGTTACCATCGCCCCCGGCATCTGCCGGCCTGGCCGTACAACCTGTTCGCCATGGTGCATGGCCGCGACCGTGACGAAGTCGAAGCCAAGGTCCGCACCATCGCCGACCTGCTCGGGATGGCGGAGCGCGGCCACACGGTGTTGTACAGTACGCGTATCCTGAAAAAAACCGGATTACGCCTCGGGGGCTGAAGCATGTTCCGCATCTCGCAATACATACAGGAAATCCAGACCCCGACACCGCTCGGGCCCAAGCGCAACCCACCCGGCCCGGTGGTGATCTGGAATCTGATCCGGCGATGCAACCTGGCGTGCAAGCACTGCTATTCGATCTCGGCCGATACCGACTTCCCCGGCGAGCTGTCCACCGAAGAAGTCTATAAGGTCATGGACGATCTCAAGGCCTTCAAGGTGCCGGTGCTGATTCTGTCCGGCGGCGAGCCACTGCTGCGGCCCGACATCTTCGACATCTCGCACCGCGCCAAGGCCATGGGCTTCTACGTCGGCCTGTCCACCAACGGCACGCTCATCGGCGAAAGCATGATCGAGCGCATCGCCGGTATCGGTTACGACTACGTCGGCATCAGCATCGACGGTCTGGAGAAAACCCACGATCGCTTCCGTCGCCTGGACGGCGCCTACGCGGCCTCGATGCAGGCCATTCGCCTGTGTCATGCGCGCGGCATCAAGGTCGGCATGCGTTTCACCATGACCCAGGACAACGCGCACGAGTTGCCGGAACTGCTGAACCTGATGGAGGCCGAGGGCATCGACAAGTTCTATCTCTCGCACCTCAACTACGCCGGCCGCGGCAACATCAACCGCAAGGACGATGTGATTCTTAAAACCACGCGCTGGGCGATGGACCTGCTGTTCGACCGCTGCTGGGAGTACACGCAGCGCGGGTTGCACAAGGAGTTCGTCACCGGCAACAACGACGCCGACGGCGTGTACCTGCTGTTCTGGGTGCGCAAGCATTTCCCGCAGCATGAAGCGCACCTGCGCGCCAAGCTCGCCCAGTGGGGCGGCAACTCCTCAGGCGTGAACATTGCCAATATCGACAACCTCGGCCAGGTGCACCCCGACACCTTCTGGTGGCACTACAGCCTCGGCAATGTGAAGGAACGGCCGTTCTCGCAAATCTGGGCCGATACCTCCGACCCGCTCATGGCCGGCCTCAAGGCGAGCCCAAGACAGATCAAGGGGCGTTGCGGTGCATGCCACTACTTCGACATCTGCGGCGGCAACACGCGCGTGCGTGCGCACCAGCTTACCAATGACCCTTGGGCAGAAGATCCGGCTTGTTATCTGACCGATGAAGAGATCGGCGTTGCCGGGCAGGGCGAGCGTTTGGTGAACCGCCCCTATAGCCGTATCCCCGTCGCGCAAACAAAATAACTGGTGTAGGTTGGGGTGAGCGTAGCGAACCCAAACTATCGAATCTACGAAACCCGTAACGCTGCCATGATTTTAAAACCCTGTTCCCGGATTCTTGTCGCCGCACTCTGTATGCTGCCCGCAATTCGCATCATGGCGGCCGAGGCACCAAGCGCCGCCCATCTTTACGCCGAGCATTGCGCACAGTGCCACAGCGCCGACCGTCTCGGCGCCATGGGTCCGGCGCTGCTGCCAGAGAACCTCGGACGACTGAAGCGCGATGAGGCGCTGAGCGTGATTCGCGACGGGCGGCTGGCCACGCAGATGCTGGGATTCCGCGACAAGCTGTCGGATGAACAGATCCAGCAACTTGCGGATTTGATCTACACGCCACTGGCGCAGGTGCCTCGCTGGGATGTCGAGCAAATGCGCGTTTCACACGTGCAGCACGTCAAACCGGGCGAGCAGCTTTCCGACAAACCAGTGTTCAAGGTCAAGGATCCGCTGAATCTTTTCATCGTGGTTGAACTCGGTGATCATCACGTGACGCTGCTGGACGGCGATCGCTTCGAAGTGATCAAGCGCTTCCCGACGCGCTTTGCGCTGCACGGTGGGCCGAAGTACTCGCCGGACGGGCGTTATGTGTACTTCGCTTCGCGCGATGGGTGGGTCTCGAAGTTCGATATTTACAACCTGAAATACATTGCCGAGATTCGCGTTGGCATCAACACCCGCAACCTGGCGGTATCGGGCGACGGACGTTTCGTGCTGGTCGGCAACTATTTGCCGCACACACTGGTGGTGCTGGACGCCAATGACCTCAGTCCCTTGAAAGTGATCGCCGTGCAGGACGACGCCGGCAAGTCCTCGCGCGTGTCGGCGGTGTACGACACCGGCCCACGCAAGAGCTTTATCGCCGCGCTCAAGGACATCCCCGAGGTGTGGGAGATTCCGTGGGACGAGAAGGCCGCGCCGGTGTATTCGGGACTGGTGCATGACTACCGCATGGGCGAGGCATTGGCGGCCAAGGGACCGTTTCCGGTGCGACGCATCAAGCTGGATGACTATCTGGATGATTTCTTTTTCGATCCGCCCTACAACCACCTGATCGGTGCGGCCCGGAACGGCAAGAACGGCCAGGTGGTGAACCTGCTGGTCGGGCGCAAGATCGCCGACGTGGAACTGCCCGGTCTGCCGCACCTCGGCAGTGGCATCAGCTGGGACTATAAAGGTACGCCGGTGCTGGCGACGCCTAACCTGAAAGAGGGGGTGGTCAGCATTATTGATATGCAGACCTGGAAGACCATCAAACGCATTGATACCGCCGGCCCGGGTTTCTTCATGCGCTCGCACGAGAACACGAACTACGCCTGGGTGGATGCGATGATGAGCCCGCACAAGGACGAGATTCAGATCCTCGACAAACAGAAGCTTGTGGTGGTGAAGACCTTGATCCCCGCGCGCGGCAAGACTGCGGCGCACACCGAGTTCACGCGCGACGGCAAGTATGCCTTGGTGAGTATCTGGGAAATGGACGGTGCGCTGGTCGTATACGACGCCACGACCTTTAAAGAGATAAAGCGTCTGCCGATGAAGAAGCCATCCGGCAAGTACAACGTTTACAACAAGATCACCCGCTCTTCAGGGACGAGTCACTGAAGAGCGGCGCGACGGCCTCAGCCAGTGGCGCGCTTGCTCAGCTCGCGTACCCGGGGGGCTACGGCATTGCTGGCTGCGTTGGTGGTCTTGCGGCCACGCATGTAGCGCATGACTTTTTGCCGGGAAGCGGCAATGGCGAGGTCCTCTTCGTCTGTGGCCTCATTCACTTTGCGCAGAAAGCCGCCAAGGGCCAATGAAATAACCAGAGCCGTTGCGAACCATCCGAGTGCAATCCAGCCGACTGTACCCATGTCCATATGCGCTCCTTAAGATCAGATTTAGTACAGTTCTAGAATCCCTATTTCGGTGCGAAAAAGCAAACGATTTCTTGCCGTTAGGTAACGAATGGGCCAATTCCAGTGACTAGCGGTTACCCCCCCCCGGCCGGCACAATGCCGCAAGGCCGGCGTGGTTGAAAGCGTGCCGGGAATCACCGAGCATGGCCCACCGATCAACCCGGAAGCCGCGCATGAGCGACGATTTTGAGCCCAGCAACGAGCTGGAGACGAGCCTGCTGGCTGCCCAGAACGAAGAAATCAGCAGCGATGATCTGCTGAACATACTCATGAACTCGCAGGTGTTCATGCCGGTACGGGACGAAAAGACGGCGTTGCCGGACATCCAGCGCTCGGCGCGCGCCGAGCCGCTGACGCTGAATGCCGAGGACGGCACGCCGGTCCTGGTGCTGTTCTCAAGTCCGGAGCGCGCCAAGGATTTCATTCGCGATTATCCCGGCTTCAGCGGTGGCATGCGCACCGAATTCACCAGGGTGCTGGAGAAGATGGGCCGCGATTTTGGCATTGCCCTCAATCCGGGGCTCGATGTCGGATTCGACATGGAGCCGGAAACGGTCAACGAGCTCGTCGATGGGCCAGGGCAGCAGGCCCGGCATTGAAGCCGGCCGATAGATTCTCCGGGAAGGCAGTGATTGCCTGGCCCTGACCCGGACAATTTTCTGCGCCGTCGTCCCAAGGCTCATCTTTTGCGCGTGCTTGATTCATAATCGCCATTCCATCGGACTGGCGGCATGCTGCGACTCACCGAAATCAAGCTCCCTCTCGATCACCCCGCCGAAGCCCTGCGCGCCGTGATCCTGCGTACTCTGGGAATTCCGGAAGCAGAATTGCTCGGGTTCCGCGTGCGCCGGCGTGGCCACGATGCGCGCAAGCCGGGCACCATTGCGCTGGTCTACACGCTCGATGTCGACGTGCGCGACGAAAATGCATTATTGAAGAGATTTCGCGGCAGCCCGCACATCGGCCCGGCGCCGGATGAAACCTATCGCTACCCGGTTCAAGCCGTCTCGCCGCCGGCCGCGCGTCCGGTGGTCATCGGCAGCGGGCCGTGCGGTGTCTTCGCCGGCCTGTCGCTGGCACGCATGGGCCTCAGGCCGCTGATTCTGGAGCGCGGCCGCAGCGTGCGCGAGCGCACCAAGGACGTATGGGGGTTTTGGCGCGAGCGGCGCTTCAATCCGGTGTCGAACGTGCAGTTCGGCGAGGGCGGGGCCGGAACCTTCTCGGACGGCAAGTTGTATTCCGGCATCAAGGACCGTGGCCATCACATCCGCCGCATACTCCAGGACTTCGTGGACTGCGGCGCGCCCGAGGAGATTCTGTACATCAGCAAGCCGCACATCGGCACACTGCGGCTGGTGAAGGTGGTGGAAAAGCTGCGACAGCAGATCATTGCCGCCGGCGGCGAGTTCCGCTTCGAGGCGCAGGTCGCGGATGTCATTATCGAACACAATACGGTACGCGGCGTCGTGCTGGCCGGCGGCGAGCAAATCGACTGCGCGCAGGTCGTGCTCGCGGTCGGCCACAGTGCGCGCGACACCTTCGAGATGTTGCACGCAAGGGGCGTGCGCATTGACGCCAAGCCGTTCTCAATCGGTTTTCGCATCGAGCACCCGCAGCATCTCATCGATGTCGCCCGTCTCGGACGTTACGCCGGCAATCCGCAGCTCGGCGCGGCCGACTACAAGCTTGTGCATCACTGCCAGAATGGTCGATCGGTGTACAGTTTCTGCATGTGTCCGGGCGGACAGGTGGTGGCGGCGACTTCGGAGGAAGGGCGCGTGGTCACGAACGGCATGAGCCACTACTCGCGCGCCGACCACAATGCCAATGCCGGCATCGTGGTCGGCATCGCGCCGGCGGATTTCGGCAGCGACCACCCGCTCGCCGGCATAGTCCTGCAACGCGAGCTGGAAGCGCGTGCCTTTGTGCTCGGCGGCGGCGATTACAATGCCCCGGTGCAGCGCGTGGGCGATTTTCTCGCGGCGCGTCCGTCGACCGGCCCGGGCACCGTGCCGCCGTCCTACACCCCGGGGGTGACCTGGACAAAATTGGAGGCGAGTCTCCCGGACTACGCCATCAACGCGATTCGCGAGGCCTTGCCAAAATTCGACCGGACCATCAAGGGTTTCGCCACGCCCGACGCCGTGCTCACCGGCGTCGAGACGCGCACTTCCTCGCCGATCCGCATCCCGCGCGACGAATACAGCTTCGAGAGTCTGAATACCCGGGGACTCTATCCGGCGGGCGAGGGCGCCGGCTTTGCCGGTGGCATTCTTTCCGCGGCGGTAGATGGCATGAAAGTGGCGGAAGCCGTGGCACGTGCGCTCATAAAATAGGCGTTTACGAGAGCCGCGCTTACGTCCCGTATGCATGCACAGTGGCGTGACCCGGGGCGAGCCGTGACGGGAGCAGCTTCCGGGAGCGGTGATAGAGGCTTCCGACAGACGCGCAGGAAATCCCCACATCCGCACCAGCACTGATCGAAGCCTCCTATATAATGCAGCGAACGCCGTGTACGGCGCCGTGCCCCCGGCGCCGTACCCAAGGAACTGATGAAACTCTCCACTCTCCGGAAGTACCTTACCTGGAAGCGACTGCGCCTGACTGGCTTGGTGCTGTTGTGGTTGCTGGCCGGTTTCACCTTATATCTCGATTTCCGGGTGCGTGATGCTTTTGAGGGGCGGCGCTTCGCGTTGCCGGCGCGCCTGTATGCACGTCCGCTGGAACTGTTTCCCGGGCTCAAGCTCACGCCGGACGCGCTTGCTCAGGAACTCGCGCGCCTTGGTTATAAAGAAACGCTCGCAGGAGACGAGCCCGGGCGGTTTGCGCGGCAGGGCAATTCATACGAGATCGTGACACGACCTTTCGTTTTTTGGGATGGCGTCCAGCCGGTGCGCACCATGCGCCTCGATTTCCGTGGCGGTGTGCTGAGCACAGTGCACGATCGGCAGACTGACCAGCCTGTGACGCTGGCGCGCCTCGACCCGCTCTACATCGGCGGCATCTACCCGGCGCACAACGAGGACCGGCTGCTGGTGCGTCTGGACGAGGTGCCGGAGCAGCTGGTGCAGGCACTGATCGCCATCGAAGATCGAAAATTCTACCAACACCACGGCATTCACCCGCGCGGCATGGCGCGCGCCGCTGTGGCGCTGGTCACCGGGCGTGGCGTGCAGGGCGGCAGCACGCTCACCCAGCAGCTGGTGAAGAATTTTTTTCTGTCGCCGGAACGCACACTGCGGCGCAAGGCGACTGAAATCCTGATGGCGTTGCTGGTCGAGATGCACTACGACAAGCGCGACATTCTGGAAACCTATTTGAACGAAATCTATCTCGGCCAGGACGGCAATCGCGCGATCCACGGCGTCGGGCTGGCGAGCCAGTTCTACTTCGGCAAGCCACTGCGTGAGTTGACGTTGCCGGAGGCGGCACTGCTGGTCGGTATGGTCAAGGGCCCGGGTTACTACGACCCGCGCCGTCATCCGGATCGCGCGCACGCGCGTCGCGACCTGGTGCTTGCCGAAATGGCGAAGCTCGAAATGCTGACGCCGGCACAACTCGCGGCCGCCCGGTCGGTACCGCTGGACGTGATTGAAAAACCGTCTATGGGCACGACGCCGTATCCGGCGTTTCTCGATCTGGTGCGTCGCCAGTTGCGGCGCGATTACCGCGAGGAAGACCTGCGTTCCGAAGGCCTGCACATTTTCACCACGCTCGACCCGGTGGTGCAAACCAGCGCCGAGCAGGCACTGGCAAAACGTCTGGCGCAGATCGAGCGAGCGCGCAAAGACCTGGCCGGTCTCGAGGGGGCCGTGGTCGTCACTAATGTCCAGAATGGTGAAGTGCAGGCGCTGGTGGGTGGGCGCGATGCGCGCTTCGAAGGCTTCAACCGCGCGCTCGATGCGCATCGACCGGTCGGTTCGCTGCTGAAGCCGGTGATCTATCTCACTGCGCTCATGCAACCGAAACGCTACACGCTGGTGACGCGGCTCGACGACAGTCCGCTGGTGTGGAAAGAGCGCGGCATCCCCGACTGGCAGCCCGAGAATTACGACAAGACCTTCCACGGGCAGGTGCCGCTGCGCGAGGCGCTGGCGCATTCCTACAATGTGGCCAGTGCTCGCCTTGGTCTAGAATTGGGTTTGCAGGAGGTGCTCGACAACGCCCGGCGCCTCGGCGTGGAGCGCGAGTTACCGCCCTATGCCGCGAGCCTGCTCGGCGCGGTGGAGCTGGCGCCGCTCGATGTCACGCAGATGTATCAGACGCTCGCGAGTGGCGGTTTTCGCACGCCCCTGCGTGCCATCCGCGAGGTGCTCACCGGCAGTGGCCATCCGGTGCAGCGCTATGCGCTGGCAGTCGAACAGGCTTTCGAGGCGGCACCGGTGTATCTGCTGACGGCGGTATTGCAGGATGTGGTGAGCACGGGCACGGCGGCCGGGCTCAAGGAATTCCTGCCGTCATCGTTGAAACTCGCCGGCAAGACCGGCACGACCGACGAACTGCGCGATTCCTGGTTTGCGGGCTTCAGCGGTGATCGTCTGGCCGTGGTGTGGGTGGGTTACGACGACAACCGGCCGGCCGGTCTCACGGGCGCAACCGGCGCCCTGCCGGTGTGGGGTGAGTTGATGCGCAAGCTCGATCCTGAGCCGCTGGCACCGCCATTGCCGGAGGACATCGAACGCGTGTGGATTGATCCAGCCAGCGGCCTGCGTGCCGACCGCGACTGCGCGGACGCCATCGAACTGCCGTTCCTGCGCGGTTCGGAGCCGGAACAATTCGCAGCCTGTGCGCGTTCCCCGGGAAAGAAAATCAAGAACTGGTTCCGGCGACTCTTTGAGTGAAGCGGGCGGCCGTCTGCGTTATGCTTCGATGGTCAACCGGATTTGTGCCTATGCGTTGCCTGTTTCAGAAAAAATTTCCACTGCTGGTGCTGTCAGTCCTGTTGCTGACGGCCTGCGCGACGCTGCGTCCGGAGGCGATGCCCGTTTCGGAAAATCCGGCCGTGCTCACGCTGGTGGAGCAGGCGCGTGCCGAGGCGGCGGAGAACAAGCTGCACAGTGCCGTGGCATCCATCGAGCGTGCGCAGCGTCTCGAGCCCCGCAATCCATGGTTGTGGCAGGAGCTGGCGCGGCTGCACCTGGCACAGGGCGACCATGTCCAGGCAGAAAGCCTCGCGGCGCGTTCCAACACCTGGGCCGGCAGCGACCGGGCGCTGCGCGCCGCCAACTGGCGGCTGATCGGCGCGGCGCGCGCCGCGCGCGGTGACGCGGCCGGCGCGCAGGACGCCACCGCGCGGGCTGCCGAGCTGGAACGCCGCTAATTCCCCGATTTCACCACGACCGCGCCCTGGATGGTATAAGGGACGGAAACGCAGGCGCTGTTTATTGTGCCATCTGCACGATGCCCCGGTCTCTTCTTCCAGACGGGGTCGCCAGCGGTTGCAACTGGCCCGGGAGCGACTAACTTTCTAATAGGGAACCCGAATTCACCGTTTCGCCGGAGTGGAAGTCTCCCCGTCCCGGCGTATCACAACCACACACTCCATGTCAGTCGCACACAACAACAACACGCTCCCGGTCAATTCCCGGCTTGAGGAATACGTTATCCAGAGCGTGCTGGGGATCGGCGGTTTTGGCATCACCTATCTGGCGCGTGACGTCCGCCTCGGCTCGCTGGTCGCGCTCAAGGAATATTTTCCCCAGGCCTACGCGCTGCGTGATCGCACCAACACCATTCGGCCGAACACCAGCGGCGATACCGGCGATGCCGAGAACTACCTCTGGGGCCTGCAGGAGTTCCTGAAGGAGGCGCGCGCGCTGGCCCAGTTCAAGCACACCAACATTGTGCGCGTGTTGCGCTTCCTGGAGGCGAATGGGACGGCGTACATGGCCATGGAGTATGAAGAGGGCGAGAGCCTCTCCGGGTTTGTCGCGCGCCACGGCGGTTTTCTGAGCGAACCGCTGCTGCTCAATGTGTTCCTGCCGGTACTCAACGGCCTGCAGGCGGTGCACGATGCCGGCCTGCTGCACCTCGACATCAAGCCGGATAATATTTATTTGCGCCGCAATGGCGTACCGATGCTCATCGATTTCGGTTCAGCGCGTCAGCGCTCCACCGCCAACCGCAGCCAGAAAGTCGCGCTCACGCCGGGCTATGCCGCGCTCGAACAATATCCCGGGCATGGCGATCTCGGTCCGGGAGCGGATGTCTATTCCATGGGCGCGACCCTCTACCGGTGTATCACCGGTCAGGAACCGGTGGATGCACGCGAACGCGAGAACGGCCTGAAGAAACTGCATCTGGATCCGCTCGTGCCGGCCACGCGTTTCGAGCGCCCGTTGTACAGCCGCCATATTCGTGAATGCGTGGATGCGGCCACGCAACTCAAGGCTGAAGACCGGCCGCCGTCGGCCTTTGCACTGCAAAATGGTCTGATGGGCAAGAGCATGCGTGCCGAGGATGCTCGCCCCAAGTCCAGCGCCACGATTTTCAGCAGCGGCAAGGGGTTCATCGGCCAGGTTAGCGGACAGGAAGAAAAGCGCCGGCGTATCATTCCGCGCGGTCCGCTGGAGAGACTGCTGGTGTTCACGGTATTCATGGCCGTGCTGCTGCTGGTGCTGGTTCGCAGTCTGCACCTCACCGGACATCTCAAAGAGGATGAAGAATTCGATTACCTGGATCGCTTTCTGATCGCCGCCGCCGAAACCGGCAAGCAGACCACGCGCTATCTCGAAGAAAACATTCTGGGCATCAAGCGCCCGCCGGAGTACACGCCACCGCCGGCGACGCTGCTAGCGCTGGCACGCGCCACGCCGTCAACGAAACGGCTGGAAGAAAAACTCGCCCCGGTATTCGAGACGGGCAAGCATCTTGCCGGCACCAGCGTGCTTCCGGCGCCGGCCGTGTCGCTGGCAATGCTGCAGGATGGAAGCCTGCTGGCCGTGGCCCTGGACAATGGCAGCATTCAGCTGCGCAATACCGCGAGCGGCGCGCTGGTGCGCAGCTACGCCGCCGCATTCGGTGTGCCCGGCGTCGTCGCGGCATCACCCGATGGACAACGGCTGGCATTCAGCGCCGAGAACTTCACTATCCAGATCTGGGATATCGGCAAGAACACTTTTCTGGGCGAGCTGCCCGGCCACCTGGACGTCATCATCGATCTCGCCTTCTCGCCGGACGGCAAGCGGTTGGCCTCGGTCAGCCGCGACCAGAGCGCGATTCTGTGGGATGTGGACAGTGGCAAGGTGCTGCGCGATCTCAGCAAGCCGGCGAGTGAACCGCTGGCCATCGCGTTCGCGCCAGACAGCAACCGGTTGGCCGTCAGCGATGCCGCCGGCGGCATCCGCTACTGGGAACTCGAAAACCTGCGTGATATCGCTTATGTGCCGACGCGCGATCAGCCAGTGTCGACACTGGCCTATTCACCGAACGGCAAGTGGTTTGCTGTCGGCGGTGAACAGGGTTACCTGAGCCTTTGGGATGTGAGCGGCAAGCGCGCGGATCGTGTCCTGCCGGACGCGCCCGACACGGTGCTCGCCATCGCCTTCAGCCCGGACAGCAAGTGGCTGATCGTGGCCGGTTCGGACGCTGCGCTGCAGTTGTGGGAAGTGGAGACCGCAAAACTCGCGCAGCGTTACGAAGGCGTCAATCACCAGACCTACGCGCTCACGCTCACGCCGGATGGACAGTACATCGCGGCCACCGGTGCGGACGGCAAACTCACGCTCTGGAAGTAATACCGATACAAGATGCGGGTCGTAGGGTGGGGCAGGGCCCCACCCTGCCTGACTAGTTCATTTCTCGAATGGCGTGTACTGCACCGCCACGACGTCATACGCCATTTCGCCATTTGGCAAAATGACGCGTACCTCGTCACCCACGGTTTTCTTGAGCAGCGCGCGCGCCAGCGGCGAGTCGATGCTGATCCAGCCCCTTGTCGGATCGAACTCGTCCGGGCCGACAATGCGGTAGCTGACTTCCGTTCCGTTCTCATCTTCGAGCTTGATCCACGCACCAAAGAATATCCGCGCCGGTTCGTCCGGTGGACGGTCAACGACCTTGAGATCGGGGATGCGCTTCTGCAGATAACGCACGCGCCGGTCGATCTCGCGCAGGCGTTTTTTGCCGTAGATGTATTCCGCGTTCTCCGATCGGTCACCCTGGGCGGCGGCCTCGGAGACGGCCTGCGTGACCTTCGGCCGCTCCACGCGCCACAAGTGGTTCAGCTCATCGCGCAGCAGCTGCATGCCTTCGGGCGTGATGTATTTCGAACTGGCGGGCTGGGAGAGGCGCAGGCGGCCCATGGCGTGACGTGTTGTTTTACGCGGCTGCGTCGGCGACCAGCGGCGGCAACGGGCAATGCAGGCTGGCACACACGACGCGCAACAGTTCCGTTTCACCGAGCGTGACCCGCCGGTCGTGTGCAACCGTCACGACCAGCGCCTCGATCAGCGCTTGCTTGATGGCCGGCGGCAGCTGGTCGAGCCGGGTGAGCGCTTGATCGAGCGTCGCGATCCAGTCGGTTGGCGGCGCAAACTCGGCGGGCCCCATCGGCAACAGTTGGCGCATGCCGGCATCGAAGGCGGCGCGCGCTGTGCGCTCATCGCCATGGCCTGAGCGGGCCATGACTGCAAACAGGATCTGGGTTTCAGATTGCAGGGCATGCAGCTTGGGGGCGGGGCGCGCCGGACGGACGGGACGCGGTGCCAGGGTTTCGCCAAGCTGAATGCGCAGCAGCCGGCCGAGCGCGTAATCCAGCACGCTGATGTCGGCATTCATACCGAGTAATTCATTGACCACGATCCCCAGATTTTTCAACTGCTCGGCTGGCCGCTGGCGCAGCGTCGGGAAGGCAATGGCGAGCAGCGGCAGACGCGATGCAGGTTCGAGGCGCGCGCACTGGCTGGCCAGCGCCTCGAAGCGCGCGAAGGCGTCGGGCGAAAGTTTGACGTGCGTGCGCAGGTGCGCAATCTGGCGCTCGCGAACCGGCGTGTCCTGGCTCAGCACCACGGCGAGCACCATGGCGAGTGCATCCTGTGGTGAGTGCGCTGCCTCGCGCAGTGTCGACGGCAGTTCAGTGCGTCGCTGTGCGGCTGCCGTGAGCTGCGCGGCGCCGGGATTTCCGATGGTGGCTACGACCGCCAGCGGCAGCAGTGCCATATTTTCTGCCGGCGACAGCGGCGCCGGCGCCGGTGGGGGAGGCGCGCCCGACACCATCGGCGCGAGGCGGATCTGTTCGAGTTCGGCGGGGTCGAAGGACGGCTCGAGGGTGCGGATGCGATCGAGGATCGGCGGGTGGCTGGCGAATAGCGCATCGAACAATCCATGCCGTTCGGCGATCAGCATGTGGCCGATCTCCTCGCTCTCGGTGCTGGTGAGCGTGGCGCGCAGCGGCGACACGGCAATTTTCTTGAGCGCGCCGGCGATGCCGTGCGGGTTGCGCGTGAACTGCACCGCCGAGGCATCTGCCAGGAATTCACGATTGCGCGAGACCGCGGCCTTGATGAGGCGCGTGAACAGCACACCGATATAGCCGACCGCGACCAGCGTCACCCCGGCCGCCATGCCCAGCAACAGCGCCTGGCCGCCGCGGTCCGAGGAGCTGCGCGAGTGCGCCAGGCCGCGCAGCAGCATGCGGCCGGTCAGAGCGATCACCAGAATGCCGAAGCTCACGCCGATCAGGCGCATATTGAGACGCATGTCGCCGTTGAGGACGTGGCTAAACTCGTGCGCGATCACGCCCTGCAACTCGTCGCGCGTCAGGGCCTCCAGCGTCCCGCGCGTCACGGCGATGGCCGCGTCACTGGTGCTGTAACCGGCGGCGAAGGCATTGATGCCGCCCTCGTTTTCCAGCACAAACACCTGCGGCACCGGCACGCCCGCGGCGATGGCGGTCTCTTCCACGACATTGACCAGTTGCCGGCGCAGCGGATCGCGGGTTCCGGCGTCGATCAGCGTGCCGCCCAGGGATCGTGCCACCGTGCCGCCGCCGCCCGCCAGCGTGGCCATGCGGTACAGGCTGGCGCCGGCCACCAGACCGGCCGTGATCAGGCTGGTCCAGAGAATGACGCGCGGGTGCGCGCCGATCCAGGCGAAATAGGCCGAAGGCGGAGCGTAGGGATCGGTGCTGAGGAAGGCCACGATGCCGAGCACCAGCACGTCGGTGGCCGCTACCACGGCGAGCGTGGCCAGCATGAACAGCAGCACGGCCAGTGTGGTGCGCTGACGCGCGCGCTGCTGGTGTTCGAAGAAATTCATGCTGGGCAGGATGGCCCGTGCGCGTTTACGAGAACGACACCTTCGGCGCGGCGCGCTTGGCGACGTCCTCGATCTCGAGCATCGCTGCCGGCGTGAACTGGAACAGATTGGCGATCACGCCGCTCGGGAAAACCTCGCGGGCGGTGTTGTAGTCCATGACCGAGTCGTTGTAGGCCTGGCGCGAGAACGCCACGCGGTTCTCAGTGCTGGAGAGCTCCTCGGTGAGCTGCATCATGTTCTGGTTGGCCTTGAGGTCCGGATAGGCTTCGGCCACGACCATCAGACGCGATAACGCGCCAGTGAGCGCGGTCTCGGCCGTGCCCAGTTGTTCCATGGCCCCGGCGCCGGTCGGGTTGGCCGAGGCCGCCTTGAGACCGGCAACGGCCACATTGCGTGCCTGGATGACGGCTTCGAGTGTCTCGCGCTCGTGCTTGATATAGCCCTTCACGGTTTCGACCAGGTTCGGGATCAGATCGTGCCGGCGGGTGAGCTGCACGTCGATTTGCGCGAACGCGTTTTTCACGCGGTTGCGCAAGGTGACCAGCCGGTTGTACAGGCCGACGACGAACACAATCAGCAATATGATAACGCCAAGAAAAATCCAGCCCGCCATGTTTGCCTCCGTCGCGTGGTGCTTGAGCCCGGCACAGGCACCGGACAGGATGAGTATAGCGGGCTTTTTTGCCGGAAGCCCGCCGGCTTACTGTGCATACAGCGCGCGGATCGCGGGCAGGGCCTCGGCCAGATGATCGAAGCGATGGCTGCCGCCCGGGTACACGATGGTCTTGCCGCAACCACGCAACGCGGTCTCGGCAAGGCGGTAATCGAGCACTTCGTCGTTGGCGTCGAGCAGCACCAGTGTCGGTACCGCCTGGTTGCACGGTTCGACGCGGTGCGCCGTGAGCGCGCGCACGTCGTCCGCGGTCAGCACGGTTTCTGAGCCAGTCGCCGCATTGTGGTGGTGGCCGGTGTGGTGGGCGAGGGTCTCGTCCGGACGCACGGAAGGATTGATCAGCACGATGCGCGCGCCGAACTCCGGGGCGAGACGCTGTGCCCAGAGGCCGCCGAGCGAACTGCCGATGAGCATGAGTCGGCGGTCCTGCGGATTTTCGCGCCGCAGGCGGCGGATGAATTTGCGCAGCACACGCAGTGCCTCGCGGGCGCGATGCGCTGGGTAGTCGGGCGCGAACACCGGCACCGGCGCGAGCTGCGCGCGCAACCATGCGGCCTTGTGCGATTGACCGCCACTGTTGAAGCCGTGCAGGTAGATGATCATCGGGATACGTTTAATCTTTACTGAGAGCAGCGTGCCGGTTCATTGTGTTGGCCAGCTGGATGTCCCGTAGGGTGGGGTCCCTGCCCCACCCTTTATCAATGCCTGAACCGCGTCTCGTGAAGCATTCTTTGAACGTTCCGGCTGGTGCAGGCCCCACCCTGCGAACTCGTTCGCTTTGAGAGAAAAAGGCGCACCTTATGACACCGGCTTGTACACGCCGGCCGGTCCTTTCTGCAGCTCCTTCACATCCTGCTGCAACTCACGGCTATGGTTGGCCGGCTTCACGTTCCGGTAGATTCTCGCGATACGCCCTTCAGGGTCGATGACGAAGGTGTAGCGTTTCGCGACCCGCAGCGGCCCCATGGACCAGAGCGCTCCATAGGCGCGCGTTACATCGCCCTCGGCATCGGCCAGCAGCGGGAACGGCAGGCTGTACTTCTCCGCGAAGCGCGCGTGGCTTTTGGCATCGTCCAGGCTGATGCCCAGAATCTGCACATTGAGCGCGCGCAGCGCCGGCAGGTCATCGCGGAAATTGCAGGCCTCGGTGGTGCAGCCGGGCGTGTCGTCTTTCGGATAAAAATACAGCACCACCCAGCGCCCGCGGTATTCGGTGAGCGCATGGGTGTTGGATTCCTGATCCGGGAGTATGAACTTCGGCGCCATGCTGCCGACCGCAAGTTCACCGGCCTGCACGTTGTGCAGGCCGAGTAATGCCAGAAGTCCGGCGCCCCCGCGCTTCAGCGGCAACATGCGCGCTAGTCCTTGCCGCCCAGCACGGCGTGCTTGAGGCTGGCGTCGGCCGGTTTTTCACCGACCCAGGCCGTGAGCAGGGCGTTCTGGAATTCCACGCCGGCGATGTTGCCGCGCAGCTTGTCGTTCAGCCACACCTCGGTGTCGCCGCGTGGTCGCATGTCGATGCGCAGCACGTCGTTGTGCCGGACGCTGCCCACCAGGCTGCCCAGCTGATCGATGCGCGCGCGCAGCGCCTGCATCTCGGTGGCCGTGTGGTTGGGGGCGATGCCGTCATGCCAGGCAGTGGCAAACTGATCCTGCCCCACGTCGCGCAGGAAGTGCATGCGCATGATGCGTGGCGCGCCGGCGCTCAGAACCGTCTTGGCCTCACTCACCGGTTGCGCCAGATAAAGCGCGCCGATATAAACCTTGATGAAGAACTTCTTGCGATAGCCGGCGCCATTCAGCAGCAGTGGCGCGTTCTCGCCCGTCATGATGAGTCTGTCTGGAATGTTCACGCCATCCAGATCGCGTGCCAGGGCCGGTACGGCAACCAGCAGCAGCGCGGAAAACGCAGCAATCAGCCTCATTCACGATCCCTTGTATGATTGGCCGGACCATCATAGCCCGAAATTGCTGACTGTGTGAACGCGCGATCATTGCCAGCCGCCGAGCCTTGCTGCGATGATAGGGTGAGCGGGGCAGGAGTGTGCCGGGTGCATCCATCGAAGCGCCGAATATGAACCGTTCTTCCCCTTTTCCGCCGGAATAACGCGATATTGAAATATAGAGGCGCCTATAAGGAATTTTCATGGCCTCGCGGATCAACGCGGTACGGATTGCAGCATGAACCATCTGCCCCTGCAGAAATTCCAGTTTCCCTGGCGTCGCGGGAATCGCTTTGAGCTGCTCGTTGACGGACGCGCGTATTTCCCGCGCATGCTCGAAGCCATTGAGCTGGCGCGCCGTTATGTCCTGCTTGAGATCTACCTGTTCGAGTCCGGTTCGGTCGCCGGTCGTTTTATCGAGGCGCTCGCGCGCGCCGCTGCGCGCGGCGTGACGGTCAAAGTGCTTATCGACGATTTCGGCGCCGCGAAGCTCGCGCAACGCGATCGCGCGCATCTCACCAGCGCCGGCATAGAGCTCTTGTTCTACAACCCGGTGCACCTGCGCCAGTGGTTCGGCAACATGCTGCGCGACCACCGCAAGCTGCTGATCGTGGACGGCGAGGTGGCATTCGTGAGCGGCACCGGCATCACCGACGAGTTCGATAATCCGAAGAAACCCGCGCGCAGCTGGCGCGAGACCGCCGTGCGCGTCAGCGGCCCGGCGCTGGCCGACTGGCAGGCGCTGTTTGCGCACGTCTGGAACCGGCATGCCGCGCAGGATTTAACGCTGCCCGCACCCGCACCGCGCGTCGAGCCGGCGGACATGCGCGGACGCGTGGCGACGGCCAGTCCGCTGCTGGCGCAGGGCATACGCCGCTCGCTGTTCCGTCGCGTGCGCGCCGCCAGTCAGCGCGTGTGGCTCGCCACCGCCTACTTCGTGCCGTCGCGCAAGCTGCTGCGGGCGCTCAAGCACGCCGCGCAACAGGGATCGGACGTGCGCCTGCTTCTGCCCGGCCCGCACACCGATCACCCCGCCATCCGGCACGCCGGGCGGCGCTTCTACAGCTCGCTGCTGCGCCACGGCGTGCGCATCTTCGAATACCAGCCGCGCTTCCTGCACGCCAAGACCCTGCTCTGTGACCAGTGGGTGTCGATCGGCTCCAGCAACTTCGACCGCTGGAATCTGCGCTGGAACCTGGAAGCGAATCAGGAAGTGGATGATCCCGGCTTCGCCGCGAGCGTGCAGGCCATGATGCAGGCGGACTTCCTGGAAAGTGTCGAGATCGACCGGGCGCAGTGGCAGCGTCGTCGCTGGATCACGCGCTTGCGCGAACACCTGTGGGGCAGGGTGGACCTGTGGCTGGAGAACCTCGGACGGCGGCGGGTGAAGTGAGCATCATCCGCCGATCGGGCACGTCATGCATTGCGCGGTTTACGCCATGCGATGCTCCCTATGCGGGCTTGTGTTGAGCGCTGTTGTATCGCCATTCGGCGAAAAGCACATTCGGCACCCAACACAGCCACGCGATGACCGGATAGGCAATCGCAAACTCGATACCCGCGGCCATCGATACCGGCAAGTAGAGCCGCAACATGACCGCGGCAAACGTGAGCGCGAAGTTTCGCACCATCCACTTCCGGTGTTCAGCGACCGCGCCACGGCGGATGGCGAGGTAGGCACGCAAGCCCGAATAGAGCCAGAACAGAGCCAGCACGGCAAAACCGGATTGGGCGACGGGACCGCCGAAGGCATATTGCGACATGTACAGGCCCGAGAGTCCACCCACCAGAACCCCCACCGCCAGATAGGTGCGACCGAGCCAGCGATGCAGGTGTGTGCGTGTTTGCCTCAGGCGACTGGAGAACTGATACGGACCCAGCACCAGCGCGACGATCGAGGCAAAGGCATGCGTGTAGATACCGGGGGAATGCGCCAGGAAATTCGCCTGCATGTCGGGATGAACGAGCGATCCCAGCGGCAATACGCCATAAACAAAAGCCGCATATCCGGCGACGCCGAATGCCAGGAGGTAGAGCAAATATTTGTTAACTGATTGCATAACGTGCTGCTGTGCTGCGCCGGCCCCGGTACCGGCAGGAAACGGGGTGCGCTGTACCCGGCGTCAGCACGAGCAGCTTGTTAGAACAGGACGCCACGGAAAAGACTACAGGCAGGGAAGCGGGGAAGGCAAACGGCTTTTTGTTTTTATTAACCGACCGGAAGCCTGGGATACGGGGGTTTAACGAAGCCGGTGTAGAAGCAACCGAAGCTTCAGGACATTGAGATTGGTTTCCCACCATGACTAAAGCTCCCCTGATTACTCACCGAAGCCAACGCGGCCGACATCAACAGACTTTCCGAAAGCCCCTGACAGCGAAACATCAAACGAAACCACCGTTGCTTCGGAAACTTCTGGCGGCTGACAAAAGCCGCACACAAAAGAAGAATCTTATGTTCTAACAATAAGTAGGCGTCCCATTTGACGTGTTGGAATACGTCAAATGGGACGTAATAAATCTTGAAATCAGTAAAAACATGATGTTAGGATTTTTTATCACGTCAAGACCCTTGTTGACCGATGAATGTGTCCAAGCCGTGCCTACCCATGAAATAGAATAGGCTGGCTTGCGTCAAGCAGGCTCAGTTATGCGCCCATCGTGGCGGGGCTGAATCTTCCCCAGTTTAGGCATCGTTCCAACGCACTATTGATTCAAACCCACTCCGGCTCGCCGGAATTCATAGCCGGAGTAACGCAGCGATTCCTTGCCGTCGCGTTGCGTGACCTGCACGGTCTCGCCCATCAGCCAGCCCGTGCCTTCTATGACGAGTTCGGTATCGGAGACCGGCCTGACGGCAACGTTTGCAATCAGCCCGAGCCAGCCGGGTACGCGATAGCGGAAATACAGCAGGCCGTCCGTGGAGGCGAGGGTCACGTTTCCCAGCTTCACGAGGTCGAGCAATGGGTCGCGCTCCACGGCCTGATATTCGCCGAGGCGCTTGCGCCAGGCATTCGTCAGATGCACCGGCTGAATACGAGTGCCGAGGCGATGCGCCTGGTTGCGGTAGTAGGCGACGGCAATGTGCTGCGCGCCGACACGCCTGGTGGTCAGGCGCGCTTCTTTCAGCACCGAGATCGGAATCGGAATGAGGCCGAGGAAGCGGTACTCGGGCGCGAGCGTTCCTTCCGGTTGCGGTTTGAGTTCGAGCGATTTACCGAGCATGCGCACGCGGTAGCGGCCGTTGTCTGACTTCACGGAGATCAGGCCCAGCGCCGTGGCGTAGTGGCCGAGGATGTCGTCACGCTGCTGCGGCGCGGAGGACGCCGTGACCGCCTTTGGCGACTCAACCGGTGTCGCCGGTTTGCGGCTTTGCAACACCAGTTCCATCAGGCGTTCACTGACTTTTTCCACCGCTTCAGACGAGCCGGAGCTGTTCGTGAGCACGATCACGCCAAGTTTGTGCTCCGGCACGATCAGCATGCGGCCGCGCGCGAACGGACTGTCGTTGTTGAGCCAGGCAACAGCGGATGCCTGCGGGAAGCGCACGCCACTCAGGCGCCAACCCAGGCCCACGCGCGTGTCGAGGTCGAGCGCAACGCCGCTGTTCTGCGCGCGCAGCATTTCGTTCACGCTGCGCGCCGTGACGATCTGCTGGCCATCCAGCTTTCCGTCGCCAAACAGCATCCGCAGGAAGCGCGCCAGTTCCGGCACGTTGCTCACCAGCCCGGCGGCGGGCACGTCACGCACGGTTACCGATGACACCGGTTTGTCTGACCAGTAGTGGGTTGCAAACAGCGCGCGGTCGGCGCGCCCCATATCGAAGGTCGAGCGTTGCATGCCAAGCGGCGCGAGCAGTCGCTCGTGCAGGCAGGCGGCGAAGGGTTTCTGACACTGCACTTCGAGTACGCGCCCGAGCACGTCATACCCCGGGAACGACGGCGAGAAGACATGTCCCGGCGGGCTGGCGACGTATTCCTCCTTGAGGCGTGCGACGAATGCGGCGATCGGCTCCGGCTTCGGTGTCCACATGTTCATGAAATGCATCGCCGGCAGGCCGGAGAGATGCGCGAGCAGGTGGCGCGGGGTGATCGCTGGCGCCGTGGCGAAGCGCGTGCGGATCGAGAATTCCGGCAGATATTTCTTTACCGGCTGGTCGAGGTCGATCGTCCCCTGATCGGCAAGTTGCAGTATCGCGGTCGCGGTGAAGAGCATGGAAAGCGCGCCCGCGGAATAAAGGGTCTCGGCGCGCGCCGGTACGCGGCGCGCGCTGTCGGCATGGCCGAAGCCCTCGGCCCACAGGATTTTCTGGTTCTCAACGAGCGCGATGCTCAAGCCGGGCACGTCCTTCGCTTTCATTTCCTTGCGAATGAGTTCACTCACCGCGTACTTGATGGGGGCGAGCTGCGCGGCGGTCAGCGTCGCAGGCTCGGTGGCGCGCGCGGCGGGCGCGGCGAAAAGCAAAAGAAAAACGGAGCAGACGAGGCGCGCGCCACGGTGGCTATTCAAGACAGACGTAACTTCTTTCATGGTTGCGTTTCTTGTTGCCCCGATGTCAGGCCACACGGCCGGCAGTATATCGCAGGCGCGGCGTCGGCCGTGTCAGCGGGCAAAGATGTCAAACAGCAGGCCGATCGCGGCCAGAAAACATCCCACCGTCAAAATGTCGAGAATGATGTCGATCCAGAACTGTGAGGCGATGCGCGACCAAAAGCGATACAGGGTCGATTGCAGGAACGCCGGATTATCCTCGCCGAAATAGCAATACCAGTTGGCGTACTTGTTGAGGAACGCCACCACGATCTGCGCGGTGACGCCGGTGAGGAACAGGGTGACCACCGTGCGTGTCTGGCCCGAGGCGAGCAAGGCCTCGTGCACCGGCGACTCCAGCAGAAACAGAGCCAGGCCACCCATGCCGAAGGCCACAAACCAGGAACGCAGAATGCGGTTGTATTCGGCGTAGCTCTCAAAACAGCCTTGCGAGACTGCATCGGACTTCTTTGTTATGGCCATGCCTGCCTCCTGCTGCTGTGTGACCCGGGTCGCCTGCGGTACAATACCACGCAGCATGACAGTACCTCGACCGGCGCGCCGGCGTGTTCAGCCCCATCAGGATCGATAACGCATGAACAAGTATCTGGTGATATCCGCACTGGGAAAAGACCGGCCCGGCATCGTCAATCTGCTCTCGCACGCCATTCTGGAGGCCGGCTGCAACATCCAGGACAGCCGCATGACCGTGCTCGGCGGCGAGTTCGCGCTCATGCTGCTGGTCTCCGGCCCGTGGAATGCCGTGGGTAAGCTGGAAAGCCAGACCAAGGCGCTCGAAAAGAAACTCGATCTCACCCTGGTCGCCAAGATCACCGAGCCGCGCGGCACCAAGAAAGACATGGTGCCGTATGTGGTGGACGTGGTGTCCATGGATCACCCCGGCATCGTGCACGGCATCGCCGAATTCTTTTCCGCGCGCGAAATCAACATCGAAGACCTGAGCACATGGACCTATGCCGCCGCGCACACCGGCACGCCGATGTTCTCGATGAACATGACCATCAGCGTTCCGGCGAGCGTGAACATTGGCCGCCTGCGCGACGAGTTCACGCGCTTTTGCGACGAGCTGAATCTGGACGCAACGCTGGAGCCGGCGCGGCATTGAGAAGAGTCGGGTCGCGACTTTTTCAATGTAATAAATGTAGGGTGGGTTAGGCGCGTAGCGCCGTAACCCACCGATCGACCTACCCATCCTGCTGCGTGTGCATCCCGGCTACCAACGCGTTGCCCAGTTCGGTTTCCGAAAAACCAAGCAACTCGGGAAAAAAATCCAGGAAGTGTTGTTCAAACGCCGCGTACTGGCGGAGCAGCTCCTGCACGCCGTCAGCCAGCACGGCGGCGCGCGGAAAGCGCTGGAAGCGCCGCGCGATGCCGTGCAGGGCAGCGTCCACCGCTTCGATCTCGGCGTAAGAAGCCAGCCAGTCGTCTGCGGCCATGTGCGGCAGGATGCGTTGCAGGCGTTCCGGATAACCCGCGATCCCCGGCAGCAGCGTTGCATACACTTGCTGCGTGAAGTCCTCGAGAGCTAATTCGGTGTAGCGCGCCCAGTGACGCGCAAGGAAGTGATCGTAGAACACATCCACGAGGACGGCGGCGAAGCGTCGGCGCGCGGGGGAGATGAGCGCGCAGCTGGCGCGCACAATAACGTGTGCATCGGTGTAGCGGTCGATGGCGCGGTGCAGGTGGATGCCGGCGCACACCGCCAGGCTGTACTGTTGCAGGCTTTCACGACCCTTCACGAAGTCGCCGAGCATACCGCCGATGAGCAGTTCCGGAGACGATCGTGACAGGAAGGCATGAGCAAGATAGTTCATGGCGGGTGACCGGCGTGTGCGGGCATGATCCCACAAAGCCGGAAGGGTCGGAAGCGCACGGTGTTTGTCGCGGCGCCAAACGGGAGCAGGATTTCCCCACGCGGCGATTGCCGCCGGACGATAACAACTACCGATGGAGACTACATGAGCATCAAAGCCGATTTGGCCAGCCTGGAACCGAAGAACGAATTCACCCGACGCAATTTCGTGGTCACGATGTTGGCCGTGGGTTTTGCCGCCGCAGTGCGCCCGATCGCGGCCCAAACGGTAATTCACACCGACGACAAGGGGCTGATCGCCGGCGAGGTGAAGATTCCGGTCAAGGACGGACAAATCCCGGCCTACCGCGTCATGCCCGCCACGGGTAAGAACTTTCCGGTGGTGTTGGTGGTGCAGGAAATCTTCGGCGTGCACGAGTATATATATAAAGGACGTCTGCCGACGGTTGGCCAAGGCCGGCTATCTGGCGGTTGCGCCCGAGTTGTACGCGCGTCAGGGCGACACCTCGAAAATGACCAATGTGCAGGAGATTCTCGAGAACGTGGTGGCCAAGGTGCCGGATGCGCAGGTGCTCGGCGACCTCGATGCCGCGGCCGCCTGGGCAACAAAGAACAGCGGCCATGTCGACTAGCTGGCGATTACCGGTTTCTGTTGGGGCGGACGCATTGTGAGGTTGTACGCCGCGCACAATCCCAAGCCCAAGGCGGCAGTCGCCTGGTATGGCCGGCTGACCGGCGACAAAGACCCGCTGCATCCGCAGCAGCCGATGGATATGGCCAGCGCCTTCAAGGCTCCGGTGCTCGGCCTGTACGGCGGGGCTGATCAGGGCATACCGGCCGAGGTGGTCGAGATGTTTCAGGACGACCTGAAGGCAGCGAAGAGCAAATCCGAGATCGTGATTTATCCCGATGCCCCGCACGGCTTCCAGGCAGACTATCGCCCGAGCTACCGCCAGGGTCCGGCCGAGGATGGCTGGAAGCGCTTGCTCGACTGGTTCAAGAAGTACGGCGTGGTGTGATGCAGGTGACGGTAGCGCGTGAGAGAATCGAACACGCGCTACCTAGCCGCCACCGGCAGCGAACAGCGCGAGTCCCGCCAACACAGCGATCAGTAACCACGACGAAGCCAGCGCCACGCGTAGATCCTGTATCGAGGGCAGGCTTGCGGCCGCGAGACAGGCGATGGCCAGGGCCCAGGGCGCCTCACTCATGACCGCTTGCGGTTGCAGGTGCACACGCCAGATCAACACAGCGAACGCCAGCGGCAGCAGAATTAGTGGCGCCAGCCCGATGAACAAGCCGTTGTACCAGCGCACATTGTTGCAGGTGACCGAGCCCAGGATGTAACCACGTGCGCTGCGCCGGGGGAAAATCCGCAAGCCCGACGGCTGGCCACCACTGAGATAACCGAACACGAGGTGCGTGAATTCATGCGCGAGCGTGATCGGAAACGTGATGAGCAGAAACACCACGCCGAGCTGGCGACCAAGGTGCAATAGCACCATCAGCCCGGCGACGCTCGCGCTGTAGGTCAGCCCGGGCGGGGTGGACAGCATGGCCAGCTTGGCGGCAAGCTCCGGGGGCATGGTTACCAGCGCAGCGTGAGGCCAGAGAGCAGGGCGTTGGCGCGCAATGTGTCGGTGCTCTCAATTTTGTAACCCACATCAAGATCGATATTCGGGCGCGGCGAATAGACGAGTCCGGCAAGCAGAAACACCAGATTGTTTTTTGACGCGGTGTCGGTGTTGGTATCGACACCCGTGTCAATAACGAATTTCAGGTCATCCGTGAGTTTGCGTTCGGCGGCAACGGAGGCATGCCAGATGTTCACCCTGTCATACTGGGTATTGCTGAAATGCAGATAGCCCAGATGTAAATGAAAAGCCCAACGCTCCAGTGCATAGCTGGAAACGACATAGGCGCTCCAGGTGTACCGGCCGGCACCAAGGTTGAGCACATTGTCGCCAGTCGGAATGGTGAACCCCGACTTGATGGCAACGCTCAGCTTGTCTTCTTCGTAAAAGCGCCACTTCACATCCAGCCCAAGATCGCCCGTGCCTTGCGTACCGGACGTGCCGTTGCTTGCCGAGGCACCGAGTTTCAGATAGGGCACGCTGATAAGGATGTCGACGCTATCCGCCGCGCCGTAGGTGAGCGTCAGGGTGGTCAGTGCCAACTTCTGCTTGCCCGCGTCTTCCTGAATGGTGAATTGCTCGTTGGTGAGCTCGGCCTGGAAATGCCCCCGGCCCTGGGTGCCAGTATCCTCGGTGATGAGCGGGTGAGCAGCGCGTGCGGCCAGCGGGCTGAGCGCCCACAACAGCGCGGCGAGCAGCGGCAGCGAGGAATGCGAACCGGGCAGCGACACGACGATCAGGCTGTGCGTCGGCGTGTGCGTGGTTTGTGTTGGCCGCGGGCCGGAGCTTTCGTTTTGGCCGTGGAGGCCGGCGCGGCGCGGCGCGTCCACCACCGCCAGCCGAAGAACCCGACGAACATCGCAGAGCCTGCGACCAGCAGGACGGTGTACTGGAACATGCCCAGCACGATCACGCCCATCACCAGAATCACCAGAATCGGGAAGGCCTTGCGTTCGCGTTCGGCGGGCGATGGCCGGGCGCGGGCAATGCGGATTTTCTTTTTTGGCATGAATGCTTCTCTCCCTGCCGCCTTTATAGCAGAGGTTGGCGCCGGGAGAAACGTGCGCGCCGGAAAATACCGGACCTTCTCGCGAGTGCAGGATGGCGGTGTTATGCTTTAATGATAAGTGAATCCGCACGTTTCCAGATTTATTGCCACATGTCACGAACCCTTGTTCTGATTCTCGGCCTGCTGACGGGTGTGCCGGTGCAGGCAGCCCCATCCGGTGTCCTTCCGGGGGAAGTTGCGCAGGTGCTCAAACAACATGGCCTTTCAGCCCAAGGCTTGAGCGTGTATGTGCATGAAGTGGGACAGCCCGAACCGGTGTTGGCAGTGAGCGCCGATGTGCCGCGCAATCCGGCCTCAACCATGAAGCTGCTCACCACGCTCGTCGCGCTGGAAGAGCTTGGCCCGGCCTACACTTGGAAAACCGAGGCCTATGCCATGGCCCCGGTACGCAACGGGGTGCTGGAAGGCGATCTGTATATAAAAGGATACGGCGACCCGTACCTGGTCATCGAACACTTCTGGCGCTTCCTGCGCGCCCTGCACAAGAACGGATTGACCGACATCCGCGGCGACCTGGTCATCGACCAGGACTTCTTCGAAACTGTGCCCGGTCAGCCCACCGACTTCGACCGCCGCCCGCACCGCGCCTACAACGTGCAGCCGCATGCGCTGCTGGTGAATTTCCAGGCGGTCAATTTCCGCTTCCTGCCGCAGCCGCGCCAGCAGCGCGTGCAAATTGTGGCGGACCCGCTGCCGGCGCAACTGGCGATCGACAATCGCGTGCGCCTCACGAATGGGCCGTGCGGCGGTGGCGCGCGTGGCGTGGGCATGCAGGTCGCGGATCGTGCCGGCTTCCAGAAAATGGTGTTCAGCGGCCGATACAGTGTGCACTGCGGCGACGACGATTTTTATCGCGTGGTGGCCGAGCCCAACAATTATATCCACGGTGTGTTCAAGACGCTGTGGCTGGAGATGGGCGGGCGCTTTACAGGTGGCGTGCGCGAAGCAGTGGTGCCGGATGGCGCAACGCTGCTGCACAGCGCGCTGTCGCCGCCGCTGTCCGAAATCATCCGGGTCGTGAACAAGTACAGCAACAACGTCATGACCCGTCAGCTGCTGCTCACGCTTGGTGCCGAGAAGCACGGCGCGCCCGGGACGGTAGAGAAGGGCATTGCCGTTATATACGAATGGCTGCAGCAGCGTAACCTGGAGTTCGCGGAGCTGGTGCTCGAGAACGGGTCCGGTCTGTCGCGCGAGGAGCGCATTTCCGCGCGTCACCTCGGTGCGGTGCTGCTCGCTGCCTGGCAGAGCCCGTACATGCCCGAGTTTCTGGCATCGCTGCCGATTCTGTCCATGGACGGCACGCTCAAGCGTCGCAGCGGCGGCGGACTGGCCGGGCGCGCGCACCTCAAGACCGGGAGCATCAACAACGTCCGCGCCCAGGCCGGTGTTGTGCTCGATGAACACAGCCGGCGCATGGCGGTGGTGATTCTGCATAATGCGGCGAGCGCCGACACCGCAGCCGGCGAGCAGGTGCAGAACGCCGTGCTGGCCTGGGTCAATACGCGGCCCTGATGACTGCCTGAAAGTGGTGCTTACCGGATTTAGACGGATGAGTCCGACGCGAGCGTCGCACTGCGACGCTGCCGCAGCAGCCATACGACAGCGATCATTGTCACGGCAATCAATGGCATCACGCCGTAGTTCACCGCCCGCCAGCCCAGGTGATGCTGCAAGCTGCCGGCCGACAACACTGCAACAGTCACCGTGCTGAACACCATGAAGTCGTTGAGCGCCTGGGTCTTGGCCTTTTCTTCCGGCGCGTAGGTTTCGGTGAGCAGGGTGGTGGCGCCGATGAACAGGAAATTCCAGCCTACGCCGAGCAGGAACAGCGCCAGCCAGAAGTGCGACAGGCTGGTGCCGGTGAGATTCACGCCGATGCACACGGCGCTGAGCAGGCTGCCCGCGAGCATCACCTGCAGTACGCCAAAACGCCGGATCAGGTGGCCGGTGAAGAAGCTCGGCGCGAACATGCCGAGTACGTGCCACTCGATCACGAACGCCGTGTCACCGAACACGTAGTGGTGGTCGTGCATGGCGAGCGGCGTGGCGGTCATGACCAGCGCCATGATGCCGTAGCCGAGCATGCCGCCGATGGCGGCAACCACGAACACCGGCTGGCGCGCGATCGCGCCGAGTGTCCGGCCGCTGCCGATCGTTTCGTGCGCCGGACGCGGGATATCGAGAAACAACTGCGTCGCAAACGACAGCAGCAGGATAGCGGCAAGCGCCAGATAGCTGCCGGCAAACGGCGCCGCCAGCCACGCACTGGTCCAGTGTGCGAGATTCGGGCCGATAAAGGCGGCAATCACGCCGCCGGCCATCACGTACGAGATCGCCGTGCTGCGGTAATCTGCTGTCGCGACATCCGCTGCCGCGAACCGGTAGTAGTTGCCGAAGCCGGCGAACATGCCGCTCAGGGCGGCGCCGAGAACGAACAGCATGAAACTGCTGCTGACGATGGCGTAGGTCGCCAGCCCGGCCCCGCTAATGCCGATAGTGCTGCCGAGCAGAAAGCCGGCGCGCCGTCCATAGCGCTGCATGAGCAGCGACGCCGGGATGGTGGTGAGCATGCTGGCCAGCATCTGCATCGCCAGCGGCAAGGTGGCGAGCGCCTTGTCCGTGGCCAGCCGGAAGCCGACCAGTGCCGAGGTGGCGATCAGCAGCGCACCGCCGGTCATGAGCATGGCCTGGCAGGCGGCGAGCAGCAGTACATTTCTTTTCATGCTGTTCATGCGGACAGGAGAATACGGGAATTCCTTGTGCTTGCCCAATCCGCTGTGTCCCGCACGCGGCAAATCTTCCGGAATAGGCTAGACTTCGCAACTGGAAATAAGTCTGAACGATAGGGAACGAAAGACATGTCCAGCATTGACAATCGAAAGCATCCCCGATACCCGGCATCGCTACCGGTGGCCATATCACTTGGTGCGGTGGTGGCAAGCGAATCTGCCTATCTGAATAACATCAGTGTCGGCGGGGTATCCTTTAACGCGATGGTAGAGCTTAATCCGGGCACAATGATCATGCTGCATTTTCCGGTCAGCAAACCCGTATTCAGTACACCCGGGCGGGTATTGTGGTGCCGCAAGATGGCCTTCCAGTATAGCGTCGGCGTGGAGTTTACCGATGTGAATCTGAACTTCCGCGAGCGCATGGTGGACTTGGTGCGCAAGATCGAGGAATTCAGGGTGCAGGCAGTAAGTTCTGGCCGCAATATCTCCGGACAGGATGCCACGCTCGAGTGGATCGAGCAGTTCGGAGGGGATTTCTTTCGCGCTGGGTGATTTTACCCCGACTGCCGTTGGCCCGGTAACGCGGGTGCGCTACAACCTGGCAGAAATCACGCCGATGTTGATGTGGGTCAATGAGTTCGTGGCGGCCCCCCATTTATATTGGCCGCCATGGTTGAATCAACTATTTATTACGACCTGCACGGCAGCCGCTATCTCAATGTCACCAGCCGTTGCACGCTGCGCTGCGCCTTTTGCCCCAAGTTCAACGGTTCCTGGACAGTGGCCGGCTATGACCTGCGCTTGCATGAGGAACCGGACGCCGCGCAGCTGATCGCCGCGGTCGGCGCCCCAGGCGCCTTCGAGGAGATTGTGTTTTGCGGTTTGGGCGAACCGACCCTGCGACTCTACACCGTGCTGGAAGCCGGTGCAGAACTGCGACAGCGCGGTGCGCGCGTGCGCCTCAATACCGACGGGCTGGCCAACCTGGTGCATGGGCGTGATGTGACCCCCGACCTTGAGGACAGTATCGACGCCATCTCGATTTCATTAAATGCCCAGAACGAAGATATCTATAACCGTCATTGCCGCCCGCCCATGTCGGGCGCCTTCGAGGCGGTGCTGGATTTCGCTGCGCGCGCACGCGAGTTCGTGCCGAGCGTTACCCTCACCGCCATCGACGGATTGCCGGGGGTTGATATAGCCGCCTGCCGGGAGATCGCCGAGCAGCTGGGCGTTGGCTTCCGCCGCCGCGAACTCGGAAAGCTTGGCTGATCGGCCAACCGGATTGTGTTAGCGTTGTTTCTTTCACCTGCCCGATACTTTCAATGGATCACCAGCTGATATTTGACGTGGAGCTTATTCGCCGTTACGACAAGGCCGGCCCGCGCTATACCTCGTACCCAACGGCGGTGCAGTTCCGGGAAAGTTTCGGCGCGACCGAATATCGCGCCATGGCGCGCACAAGCAACCTTGGCGGCGCCCCGCTGTCACTCTACTTTCACCTGCCATTCTGCGACACGGTCTGCTACTACTGCGCGTGCAACAAGATTGTCACCAAGAACCGCAAGCGCACGGCCCCTTATCTTGGAAACCTGTTCCGCGAGATCGAACTGCAAGGTGAGTTGTTCGAGCGCAGTCGTGTAGTGGACCAGCTGCACTGGGGTGGTGGCACGCCAACCTTCCTGAGCGTGAACGAGATGCGCGCCTTGATGCGCAAGACGCGCGAGCATTTCCGGTTGCGCGACGACGACAGCGGCGAATACTCGATCGAGGTAGATCCGCGCGAAGCAAACGCGGAAATCATCGCGCTGTTGCGCGAGCTGGGTTTCAACCGTTTGAGTCTGGGCGTGCAGGACTTCGACCCGACGGTGCAGAAGGCCGTGAACCGCATCCAGTCGGAGGCCGAGACCTTCGCGGTGCTGGATGCGGCGCGCGCGAATGGATTCCGCTCGGTGAACCTGGACCTCATCTACGGTCTGCCGCACCAGACCGTGGCGAGTTTTGCGGCAACCCTCGACAAGGTGATCGACGCCGGCCCGGATCGCTTGTCGGTGTTCAATTACGCGCATCTGCCGGAGCTGTTCAAGACCCAGCGTCAGATCGATACGGCCAGTCTCCCGGCCCCGGGCGAGAAACTGGCCATCCTGCAGCACACCATTGAACGCCTGACCGACGCCGGTTATGTGTACATCGGCATGGATCACTTTGCGCGCCCGGATGATGAGCTGGCGGTGGCGCAACGCGAAGGCAGCCTGTATCGCAACTTCCAGGGTTACTCGACCCATGCCGACTGCGATCTGGTGGCCATGGGCATCACCGCCATCGGCAAGGTCGGAGACAGCTACAGCCAGAATGTGAAAACACTGGATGAGTATTCCGTTCTGCTCGATGCCGGGCGCCTGCCGGTATTCCGCGGCGTCGTTCTGAGTGAGGATGACAAGCTGCGCCGCGCGATCATCACGCAGCTCATTTGCCATTTCGAGCTTGACTACACGCGCATAGAGAAAACCTTTAATATCCGGTTCCGCGATTATTTTGCCTGCGAGCTGCAAGAGCTGGCGGCCATGCAGGCGGATGGCTTGCTGGAGCTGGGCGCGCAGTCCTTGGCGGTTCGCCCGGTTGGCAAGCTGCTGATTCGCAATATCTGTATGGTGTTCGACACCTACCTGCGGGTCGCGTCCAGGCAGCAGTTCTCGAAGGTCATCTAGCCCCTGTCCCGGCCACGGTTCTCGCGAGAAACACCGAGCGGCAGCCCCCTTTATCACGATTGTCCCCCCATGACTGCGGCAGGTCGGCGGTACTGGCGCGCTCGATTGTGCGACCGCGCGGGTCTGGCGTAGTATTGGCGTGAGCGAATAATAATAAACTTAAAGTATTAAGGTCTTAGCCGAACTTCGTTTCTCAGGAAAGCAACGATACCTATGCGCGCGCCGGGTTCAGCCACCATCATCGATATCGCCGCCCTGAAGGCTGCCTGTAGTGATTGTTCGCTGCGTGGCCTGTGCCTGCCCCTGGGGTTGGGTCACGAGGACATGCGCACGCTCGAAGGCTCGATTAAGAGTCACCGCAAGCTCAACAAGGGCGATGCCCTGTATCGAGTTGGCGATCCGTTCCGCTCGCTGTTCGCAATCCGCACCGGCAGCACCAAGACTTGCGAGATCGCCGCTGACGGCAGCGTGCAAATTACCGGTTTTCATTTGCCGGGTGAGCTGCTCGGCATCGACGCCATCAACAGCGAGAAGCATCCCTGTGAGGTGATTGCGCTCGAAACCACCGAAGTCTGCGAGCTGCCTTTCGGTAAGCTCGAAACGTTGGCGCGTGAGCTGCCGGGACTGCAGCATCAATTGTTTCGCCTCATGAGTCGTGAACTGGCCGATGAGGAGGTGCAGCTTCTCATGCTGGGACGCATGAAGGCCGACGAGCGGCTTGCCGCCTTCCTGCTCAGTTTCTCCAAGCGCTTCCAGCTGCTTGGCTATTCGCCCACCGACCTGCGCCTGCCCATGTCACGTCAGGATTTGGGCGAATACCTGGGGTTGGCGCTGGAAACGGTGAGCCGTCTGTTCTCGCGTTTCCAGGAAGAAAATCTCATCACGGTCCAGGGCCGGAATGTAAAACTACTGAATGTCATTCGTTTGAAAAGCATTGCCGACCATGCCGAGCCAGGCCAGCCCGTGCGCCTCTGAATATTCTTGTCAACATGTCATGAGACGACAGGTTGACAAGAACCTGCTCATCCCCTAATTTGGCCGGCCCGAGCATTCCCGGAGTTCCCTATGAGCCACCGCCTGTCCGATGTCGAGGCGCTGTTCGCACTGCCGTTTAACGAATTGCTCTTCAGAGCGCACAGCATCCACCGCCAGCACTTTGACCCGAATGCGGTGCAGGTGAGCACGCTGCTGTCCATCAAGACCGGCGGCTGCTCTGAAGATTGCGGCTACTGCTCGCAATCGGCGCGTTACCACACCGGTGTTGACAGTGAGGGCTTGATGCCATTGAGCGAGGTGCTGGCCTCTGCTCGTGCCGCCAAGGAGCGTGGTGCGACACGCTTCTGCATGGGTGCGGCTTGGCGCGGTCCGAAAGAAAAGGATTTGCAGCCGGTGCTGGAGATGGTGCGCGCCGTCAAGGCGCTGGGCATGGAAACCTGCACGACACTCGGCATGCTGAAGCCGGGTCAAGCCGAGCAACTGCGCGATGCCGGGCTCGACTATTACAACCACAACCTGGATACCGCGCCTGAGTATTACGGCGAGGTCATTTCCACGCATGGCTACGACGATCGTCTCGACACGCTGGGTAAAGTGCGCGATGCCGGCATGAAGGTGTGCTGCGGCGGCATTGTCGGTTTAGGCGAATCGCGCAGTGGACGCGCCGGGCTCATCGCCGAACTCGCGGCACTCGATCCGGTGCCGGAGAGCGTACCTATCAATTTACTGGTGCGTATTCCGGGTACGCCGCTCTCAGACAAGCCGGCGCTCGACCCGATTGAATTCGTGCGCACCATCGCGGTCGCGCGCATTTGTATGCCAGCCAGCATGGTGCGGCTCTCGGCCGGCCGCCAGGAGATGCCGGACTACTTGCAGGCACTGTGCTTCTTCGCCGGCGCGAACTCGATTTTCTACGGCGACAAACTGCTTACCACGCCAAACCCGGATACCGACATGGATCAGCAATTGTTTGCGAAGCTGGGCCTGCATCCGATGCCCGCTGAACACCCAACGACCCTGAAGGCCACCTGCGCGGTGCTTTAGTTTTTTTATTTGTGTTTTTTTGTAGGTCGGCCTTCAGGCCGATACATCTCCGTTTGCGCTGAAGGGTGATGTGCAGAGGCGACAAAACCCTCAAAGCTTCAGGCAGTGAGCCCACCAGTTAAGCGTGGTGTTGTCAGCCCACAACGTTCTTGCTGACCGGCTCCGTGGCCGGAATGTCTTCCAGCGGCACGTCACGAATCTCGAATTCCATTTTTTCCAGATCGCCCAGAATATAGGTCGGCTTGCTGCCGATGCCGGCAGTGGTGCCGGGATCAAGGCGCAGGGTCCTGCCGCCTTTGACGTTGGCGATTTCCTCAATCTTTGCCTTGTGTTCGTGGCCATTGCACACCAGGTCGTAGTCGCCGGTGGTGGCCATGGCCTTGGCATAGTGCGGGTAGTGCACCATGAAAATCTTTTTCCCCGCGAGCGTGAACGACGCATCCTGGCCGTGATAGGTCACAAGCCCCTTCGACTCGGCGGCAATGCGCGACAGGTGAAACAGGTCGCCGGTGTTGTTGCCGTAAATGATATGGATCGGCAAGCCGAGCTTCGTGATGGAATGCAGGGTGGACGGCGCTACCAGGTCGCCGCAATGCAGCACTACCACGGCGCCGCGCGCCTTGGCATCGGAAACCGCCGAGGCCAGCAGGCGGCGGTGGTCGTGCGAGTCGGAGACAAGACAGATTTTCATAAGGCGGAATTTTACCCGAGTGGCGTGCACACGTCGCCGGAGAAATAGTAATGAGGGAAAAAAGAAAAGGGCCTGTGAACCGGCCCTGAAATCCTTTACTAAGGATAAAGAATGAACCCTCTCCCGCTGATGCGGGAGAGGGGGAGTTGGAGAAAATCTCTTATAAGAGTGGGACGATCAGCAGCGCCACGATATTGATGATTTTGATGAGCGGGTTGATCGCAGGTCCCGCCGTATCCTTGTACGGGTCGCCGACGGTGTCGCCGGTCACGGCCGCCTTGTGCGCGTCCGAACCCTTGCCACCAAAATGACCTTCCTCGATGTACTTCTTGGCGTTGTCCCAGGCGCCACCACCGGTGGTCATGGAGATCGCGACAAACAGGCCGGTCACGATCGAGCCCATCAGCACGCCGCCGAGCGCCTTGGTGCCGGCACCCGGGCCCATGAGGGCATTCATCACCACGACCACCACGATCGGCACCAGCACCGGCAGCAGTGACGGCACGATCATCTCGCGGATGGCCGCCTTGGTGAGCATGTCGACGCAGGTACCGTACTCGGGCTTGCCCTTGCCGGTCATGATGCCCTTGATCTCCTTGAACTGGCGGCGCACTTCGACCACAACCGCGCCGGCGGCGCGGCCCACGGCTTCCATCGCCATGGCGCCGAACAGATACGGCACCAGACCGCCGATGAACAGGCCGATGATGACGGCCGGATCGGAGAGCGAGAAGGTGACCAGCTTGCCCATGGCTTCCAGCGCATGCGTGTAGTCGGCGAACAGCACCAGCGCCGCCAGACCGGCGGAGCCGATCGCATAGCCCTTGGTCACGGCCTTGGTGGTGTTGCCGACGGCGTCGAGCGGATCGGTGATATTGCGGATCTTGCTCGGCAGGTTGGCCATTTCGGCGATACCACCGGCGTTGTCGGTGATCGGGCCGTAGGCGTCGAGCGCGACAATAATGCCGGTCATGGAGAGCATGGCAGTGGCCGCCACGGCGATGCCGTAGATGCCGGCGAGCGTAAACGCGCCGTAGATGCCGAGGCAGATCACCAGCACCGGCCAGGCGGTGGAACGCATCGAGACGCCGAGACCCGCGATCACGTTGGTGCCGTGACCGGTGGTGGAGGCCTGCGCGATGTGCTTGACCGGGGCGTACTCGGTGGCGGTGTAGTACTCGGTGATCATGACCAGCGCCGCCGTCACGCCCAGGCCGATCAGCGCCGTGAAGAACAGGCTCTGCGTGCTGTACACGCCATTGCCGGTCATCAGCCAGTCGGTGACGTACCAGAACGCGACGGCCGAGATACCGCCGGCCACGATCAGGCCGCGGTACAGGGCATTCATGATCTTGCCGCCCTTGATCGCCCACACGAAGAATGTGCCGACGATCGAAGCGAGGATCGAGACGCCGCCCAGCACCAGCGGATAGAGAATGGCGTTGTCGAAGCCCTTTAGCATCAGGCCACCGAGCAGCATGGTGGCAATCAGCGTCACCGCGTAGGTCTCGAACAGGTCCGCGGCCATGCCGGCGCAGTCACCGACGTTGTCACCGACGTTGTCGGCGATTACCGCCGGGTTGCGCGGGTCGTCCTCGGGAATGCCGGCTTCGACTTTACCGACCAGGTCGGCGCCGACGTCCGCACCCTTGGTGAAAATGCCGCCGCCAAGACGCGCGAAAATCGAGATCAGCGAGCCACCGAAGGCCAGACCGATGAGCGGTTTCACCGGATCAGTGCCGGGCAGGTAGTGCAGGATCGCGGCGTAGTAACCGGCCACGCCCGCCAGCCCCAGGCCCACGACCAGCATGCCGGTGATGGCGCCGCCTCGGAACGCGATCTGCAGCGCCGCGTTCAGACCGTTTTTTGCCGCTTCGGCGGTGCGCACGTTGGCGCGCACCGAGATGTTCATGCCGATGTAGCCGGTCAGGCCGGAGAGTAGCGCGCCGACCGCGAAACCGATGGCGGTGAGGTTATCGAGCGCGAAGTAAATCACCACGAACAGAATGGCGCCGACCATGCCGATGGTGGTGTACTGACGATTCAGGTAGGCGGAAGCGCCTTCCTGGATGGCGGCCGCGATTTCCTGCATGCGCGGGTTACCGGCGGGTTTGGCCAGAATCCAGCGGTAGGAAAAAATGCCGTACAGGATTGCCAGGCCGGCACATGCAAATACAAACAACAGACTGTCTGACATGAAAGCTCCTCCCAATGTGGTGCGCCCGGGCGGCTTGTCCGCCGACCATGCGCAATAAAAACCTGATTCGCTGGTAACTGCTCTCTTCGCTACTATTCTTTTTTTTGCGGCTTGATGGCGAGCCCGCCATCAAAACGCGTGCCCGGCTCAAATCCGAATACCCGGTCGTGCTGGCAGTCGCGGATCATCTGACCCACCGCCTTCTTACCGCGTCCACGACTGACCTCCGCCAGGATCAATTTAGCGGAATTGGCGTTGTAGAAGCCACCGAAACCGGCTTTGACCTGCAACAACTCCTTGGCCCTGATCGAGTGTCATGTGCGAAGCCCGGGAAGAATCACCGCAAGGGCGCGGGGACGCAAATTACTAATTTTTATGTGGCGATATTGTTTGCGTTCCGCGCCCAGGCGGCAATTTATTGGGCATATTAGATACTGCTTATTGGTTACGGCCTGAATTCGCCCTTGAGTTTCTTCTTAACCGCCACGTTCTTCAGACGCACATACTGCGGCATGCCGTCCTTGTACGGGGGGTAGTCCTCGCCCTTGATGAGCGGTTCGAGGTACTGGCGGCACTTGGCGGTAATACCGAAGCCGTCGGTGGTGATGAAATCCGTGGGCATCATTTTCTCGACGTTCGCGACCTTGGAGAGCTCGGCCACGCCGACTTTCCACTTATAGGGTTTGTTCGAGACGCGCACCACGGTCGGCATCACCGAGTTGCGGCCCTTCACCGCCAGTTCCACGGCGGCCTTGCCCATGGCGTAGGCCTGATCCACGTCGCTCTTAGATGCGATGTGGCGCGCCGCGCGCTGCAGGTAATCCGCCACGCCCCAGTGATACTTGAGGCCGAGGCCTTCCTTGACGATCGAAGCCACCACCGGCGCCACGCCGCCGAGCTGGGCATGGCCGAAGGCATCGCGCAGGCCCTGATCGGCAAGGAACTTGCCGTCCGCGCTTTTCACGCCCTCGGAAACGACCACGGTGCAGTAGCCGAACTTCTTCACGTTCGCGTCGACCTTGGCGAGGAACTTGTCCTTGTCGAAGCTGACCTCCGGGAACAGGATCACGATCGGAATCTCGCAGTCCTTGGTGGAGGCGAGGCCGCCGGCGGCCGCGATCCAGCCGGCATGCCGGCCCATGACTTCGAGGATGAACACCTTGGTCGAGGTCTTGCACATGGAGGCGACGTCGAACGAGGCCTCGCGCGTGGAGACGGCGATGTACTTGGCCACCGAGCCGAAGCCCGGGCAGTTGTCGGTGATCGGCAGGTCGTTGTCCACGGTCTTGGGCACGTGCACGGCCTTGATCGGATAGCCCATGGATTCGCCGAGCTGCGAGATCTTGAGGCAGGTGTCGGCCGAGTCGCCGCCGCCGTTGTAGAAGAAGTAGCCGATATTGTGCGCCTTGAAGACCTCAATCAGGCGTTCGTATTCGCGCTTGTTGGCTTCCAGGCTTTTCAGCTTGTAGCGGCACGAGCCGAACGCGCCGCTCGGGGTGTGGCGCAGGGCGGCAACCGACTTGGCGGATTCCTTGCTGGTGTCGATCAGGTCTTCGGTCAGCGCGCCGATGATGCCGTTGCGGCCAGCGTACACCGTGCCGATCTTTTTCTTGTACTTGCGCGCGGTTTCGATCACGCCGGCGGCCGAGGCGTTGATGACGGCGGTGACACCGCCGGACTGGGCGTAAAAGGCGTTCATGGGTTTCTTGCTGGTTGCCATGGTTGGGTCTCTCTGAAATGAAATGATGGAGGGTTAAAGGAAATCGTTAAGCCGGTTTCAAGGCGTTGTTGGTGGCCTGGTCGGGCTGAACCTGCAGCAGCGTCATCACGCACTCGCCGATGTCATTGTATTCGTTGCGCCCGGTGCCGTACTGCTCGCGCACGCTGTAGAAAAACTGGTTGCGATTGCTTTGAACACCGGCCTTGAAAAACACGAACTGTGCCGTGTCTTCGCGCCGGTACGCCACGGGACAGAGTGCCAGCTCCCGGTCACCGGGGTCGAGCCGCAGTTCGGCATCGGCCTGCTGAATCTTGATCTCCTTGCGGAAGCGCTCGGACACCGCCTGTCGGATGACCCACAGTTCCGTGCCGGTAAAGTCGGGGATCTTGTCGTGCATGACGTAGGGGTGGCCGGTCTGGAGATCGCATCGGGCGGCTGATTCTACCCGTTGCCTGTCGTTTTGCAGTGGCGATTATACGGTGCGACTGGGCCCAGATGAAATCCAGCTGCCACTGGCGATCGGCGACCAGAACCATTGACGTCACCCTGAGCAGGAGTTAGTTTAGCCCGGCATCTGCCGGGTCCGGAGGGGAGGAGTTCATCCGGCTCGAAAAAACAATCAGCGAAACAAAGCGAGAACAACCATGCGAATCGTACTACTGGGAGCGCCGGGTTCCGGCAAGGGAACGCAGTCCAAGCTGCTGATCGAAAAGTATAAAATTCCACAAATTTCCACCGGCGACCTGCTGCGTGCGGCGGTAGCGGCCGGCAGTGACCTGGGCCGCAAGGCCAAGGCGGCGATGGACGCCGGCCAGCTGGTGTCCGACGACGTGGTGCTCGGCATGATTCAGGAACGCCTGTCCAAGCCGGATGCGCGCGCCGGTTTCATTCTCGACGGCTTCCCGCGCAACATCCCCCAGGCCCAGGCGCTGGATGCGATGCTGGCGCGCCTGAGCCAGCCGCTGCAATTGGCACTACTGGTGGACGTGGACACCGAAGTACTGATGAAGCGCATCACCGGCCGGCGCACCTGCTCGAACGCCGCGTGCGGCGCGATCTACAACATTTATTTCTCGGCCCCCAAGTCGCAGGGCAAGTGCGACAAGTGCGGCTCGAACCTCGCGCACCGCTCGGACGACAACGAGAACACCGTGCGCAGCCGTCTGCAGGTGTATGAACAGCAAACCGCGCCGCTCGTGTCCTACTATAAGGCGCAGGGCAAGTTGCGTACCGTGCGCGGCACTGGTTCGGTAAACGAGATTTTCAAGAACGTCACCGACATCATCGAAGTGCAGATGCGTCCGCTCGCCGCCGCCATGTCGGCCGCCCAAGCCGCCGCTGCCAAGAGCGCACCGCCCAAGCCCGTCAAGCCGGCCAAGAAGCCCGCCGCCGCAAAACCAGCGGCCAAGCCGGCCGCCAAGCCAGCGGCGAAGAAGTCCGCGGCGAAGAAGCCCGCAGCCAAAAAACCGGCCGCGAAGAAACCTGTGCCTAAGAAAAAGCCCGCGCCGAAGCCGAAGAAGAAAGCCGTAAAGAAAGCGGCCCCGAAGAAAGCCAAAAAACCGGCCAAGAAAAGGCCGGCACCGAAAGCGAAGAAGAAAAAGTAGTATCTATGCGGTAGCACTCAGGCCCGGGCAACCGGGCCTTTTTATTTGCTGTGTCCGGATAACAGGGATTGGCGCAGGTCGTCTCTGTACAGCATGACACTCGGCCATCAATCAATGGCGCGATCACCCGACCGCGCCATTGTTGCGCCAGAGCCTCAGTGCCGCGTTTTCCTGTTTCCGCCATCCAGCGACTTCGCCAGGTTCACCAGCGTTAGAAATTCTCCGCGATAACCAAAGGCATCCTTGCCGCGCGCCTCCTGCGCCAGTTTGAGGATGGCATCGTAGTCGAGATCGCCGGTGTACTGACCGCCGCGCAGCGACTGGCCAAAGGCGGCGACCGCCGCGGCGAAGCGGAAGTCAGTCGATGTTCCAGCGGCATCCTTGATGTCAGCGGTCTTGAGCGGCTGCTCTATCAGCTTGCTGGTGTCGCTATCGGGCAGCTTGTAGCGCAGGCGCAGCATGGCGATTTCATCACGCTTGCCTGTGGCCGGTGCTTCGTTGCCATAACGCAGTGGCTCGATACGTGCGCCCTTGCTGTTTGCGAGGGTGATTTCGTATAACGCCGTGACCGTGTGCCCAGCGCCGATGTCACCGGCATCAACCTTGTCGTTGTTGAAGTCCTCGCGTTTCAGAACACGGTTCTCGTAGCCGATCAGCCGATACTCGGCGACTACCGCTGGATTAAACTCAATCTGGATCTTCACGTCCTTGGCGATGGTCTGGAGCGTGGAGCTCATTTCGTTCACCAGCACCTTGTTCGCCTCGTTGAGCGTGTCGATGTAGGCATAGTTGCCGTTGCCGGCGTCGGCCAGCTGTTCCATCAGCCGGTCGTTGTAGTTGCCGGTGCCGAAGCCGAGCGTGGTGAGCGACACGCCGGTCTTGCGCTTGTCCTCGACCAGGTTCTTGAGCGCCTCGAAGCTCACCGTACCGACGTTGAAATCACCATCGGTGGCGAGCAGCACGCGATTGATGCCGTTCTTGATGAAGCCCTGCTCGGCCATAGCGTAGGCCAGCTTGATGCCGGCGCCGCCGTTGGTGGAGCCGCCGGCTTCCAGACCGTCGAGCGCCGCGATGATGCGCGCCTTCTGGTCGCCCGGCGTCGGTTCAAGCACGATGCCGGTATTGCCGGCGTAGACCACCAGCGACACGCGATCCTGGGCGCGCAGCTTCTGCACCAGCAGTTTCAGACCGCTTTTCAGCAGCGGTAATTTGTCGGGCGAGAACATCGAGCCGGACACATCGACCAGAAACACAAGATTCGTGGGCGGCAATTTTTCCGCAGCGATGTCATAACCCTTGAGGCCAACACGCAGCAGAACAGTATCCTTGTTCCACGGCGTCGGCGCGATTTCGGTGGTCACCGAGAACGGCCGGGTCTTGTCCTTCGGAAAAGGATAGTCGTAGGAGAAATAATTGAGCATCTCCTCGACCCGCACCGCATCCTGCACCGGCAATTGGCCCTGATTCAAAAAGCGGCGCACGTTCGCATATGAACCGGTGTCCACGTCAATGCTGAAGGTCGAAACCGGCTCTTCGGACGCGCGCTTCACCGGGTTGTCGTCGAAGTGCGCGTAGTTCTCGCGGTTCAGCGGTTCACTCGGGTAGCGCAAATCGCGCGACAGGGCCATGACGCCGGCCTCAACCGGTGTGGAGGCGCTCTTTGTTGGATGCGCAATGCGGCCGGATTCCTCCAGCTTGTGTTTGAGCGGGCTGTCTTGGGTTCGAATTTCATCCGCACGCGCCGGTGGTGGGTTGATGGGGGTGCTCAGCAGTGATTCCGGTGGCGGTGGATTCACCGCTGGACCGTTGGAGGTGCAGGCCGAGAGCCATATGAATGCGAGCGCCAGCAGCGCGCCCTGTTTCAAATTACCGAATGCGATCATGTTGTTCTCCTTCTTGCAGGGGCCGATGGCCGGGTTATCCGGCCGGTCGTAGCGTGTAAACGCGGCGCCACACGAAACGGGGTTAACGCAATTCGGGTGGACACGCCGAAAAGGTGCGGACTACCATAGTCGTGCCGTAACGGTTCCGGCACTTGACCCCGAATTGCCCAACGCTGCGTTTACAGGATGGACAACGCCGCACCCGACGAAGAGCTGATGAACCGTTACCGCGACGGCGACGCACACGCCTTCGAGGTGCTGTACACGCGCCACAAGGGGCCGCTCTATCGCTACCTGTTGCGCCAGTGCGGCGCGGCGGCGCTGGCCGAGGAGCTGTTCCAGGATGTGTGGATGAAGCTGATTGGTGCGCGCGCTCGTTACGAGGCGCGCGCCAAATTCACCACTTACCTGTATCACCTGGCGCACAACCGGCTCATTGATCATTACCGGCGCGCCAGGGCCGGTGTGCCGATTTCCTACGACGATGACCCGGACGAGCTGTTGATCGAGCAGGTGGCGGATAGCGAACTGCTCGAGCCGGACAATGAACTCGACCGCCGCCGTCTCGGGCAGCGCCTGCTCACGCAGATCGCCGCCTTGCCCGGGGCGCAGCGCGAGGCCTTCCTGCTGCGCGAGGAAAGCGGCCTGTCGCTGGAACAGATCGCCGAAGTCACCGGCGTAACCGCCGAGACCGCGAAAAGCCGCCTGCGCTACGCGCTCACCAAACTCCGACAGGGACTGAAGGACTGATCATGGCCACACGCAAATCCACCGACACGCAACACGCCGACGCATTGCCGGGCGAGGCCGGCGTGGCGCGCGTCTATCGCGCCGCCACGCAGGACGCGCCGCCCGCGGCGCTGGATGCCCGGATTCTCGCCGCGG